>Ga0233412_10001241_pt1 | contig 13628 bp, 5 predicted proteins | sample Na_anoxic_4_MG_FD_180667 | JGI IMG/M metagenome (GOLD analysis project Ga0233412, IMG submission 180667) | Seawater microbial communities from Saanich Inlet, British Columbia, Canada - Na_anoxic_4_MG | ecosystem: Environmental > Aquatic > Marine > Inlet | place: Canada: British Columbia... | reverse complement strand
TCCATTAACAACTCCAACAAAACAATTTCCCATATATTTATATGAAGATAATAAATGTATAGTTTACCCAAGTGATATAACTAGCGTTAGCGACATTAAAATGCAATACGTTAAAAAGCCTAGTGATATTAGGTGGGGATATTATATAGGTGGCCAAGGGCAGTATATATTTGATACAAATCTTTTTGTAGAAACAGGTTTACCTACGCAGCCTAATTTCTTGAGAAATAGTTTAGTAGAAAACTTTATAACACAAGCTCAGACTTCTTCCCAGTCAATAACCTACACTGGACTAACTGCAGCTAGCAATGGAATAACATATGTTGGTAACGGATCTGGATTAGTTTTTGATATGACTATAGACGCTACTGGAGTGATATCTGACTTAACAGTAACAAGCCCTGGTCTAGGATATGCTGTTGGTGATAGCATTACTATATCATTTACTACTTATCAAATACCAGTTCCAACCCCAGGCCCAGGAAGAGATGCTTTAATACAGTTTCAGCAAAATACTTTGTATCCTGGTACGACTTTTGGTAACGTTGAATTTGGATTACATACTTCTGAACAAACAGAAGCTATATTAAATATATTACTATATGCTGGCATAGTTATAAGAGATCCACAAATAGTGCAAGTTGCTCAAAGTGAATTACAGCAAGATAAACAAAACGAAAAATCTTAATAAATGGGACTAATAACCGAAACTAACGCGCAATATTACGCTGGTCAACAATTGATTGGTGCTAAAACTCAAGCCGCTCCAGGTGACGATATGGTTATAACTGGTTGGAGTTTTAACACTGACCCTATTAGCGCGTATGGTTTACCTAAAACAGGGACTACTCCTAATATTAAATTAACTCAGATTTCCGCAGCTTCTAATTTTAATGTTTACTTTGCGCCTACTGCTACGCCTAGTGCTTACACAGCTATAAGTCAAGATTTAGTTTATGTTAGCAACGCAAACACAAAAGAAATAACTATAATTTCACCCGCAACTAACACTGACTACAATGGTAGTTTTTATTTTCAACTTACTCAACCAGCTAGAAATAATAATCAAGGTAGTTATGAATATATATCTTTAAACGATATTATAAACAATTTTATAGTTGCTTACATAGGCGTTGGAAAACTTATACTAAACGCAAAAAGAACTGATATAATGTTTCATGCTAAAAGAGGTTTACAAGAATTTAGTTATGACACTTTAAAAAGTATAAAATCACAAGAGTTAACCATACCACCTAGTTTGTCGGTTATAATTCCACAAGACTATGTAAACTATGTCCAAGCATCATGGGTTGATATCGCAGGCGTAAAACATATAATATACCCTACTAGACTAACTTCTAATCCAACTGAATTACCACTTCAAGACGCTAATGGTGAACCTACTCAAAACTCTTTTGAAGGAAACAATGATGCTCAACAGTCTATAACTGAAGATAGATGGGCAAAAAATAATGCTTTGAATATAACGGGCCAAATAGCTGATGAAGTATTTGAAAATGCAAGCGTTTATGGTTTTGGCTGGGACAAACTAGCCTATGGCCAAAGATATGGATTAGAGCCTGAAGTTTCTCAAAAAAATGGTTGGTTTACTATAAATGAAAGACTAGGTACTTTTAGTTTCTCAAATCAGCTAGCAGGTAAATTAATAATACTAGAATATATTTCAGATGGTTTAGCAGTTGATGCTGAAACTAGAATACCTAAAATGGCTGAAGAAGCTATGTACATGCATATAGCATATAGTATACTATCCGGTAGGGCTAATATACCTGAATACATAGTAAGAAGATTTAAAAAAGACAGATCTAGCGCTCTTAGAAATGCTAAAATAAGATTGTCTAATATAAAGTTAGAAGAATTCACTCAAGTTATGCGTGGTAAATCAAAATGGATTAAACATTAATTATGCCAGAAATTAAAAATACTTTTCTAAAGTCTAGAATGAATAAAGATCTAGACTCTAGAATAATAAGTAATGGAGAATATAGAGACGCGCAAAACGCAAGTGTTAGTGCATCAGAAGATGCTAGTGTAGGATCTTTAGAAAATATTAGAGGTAATCAACTTTTAAGTTTTTTTAATATAACAGATATTAATATAGAAATAATTGGACAATATTCTGACATTGCTAATAATAGAATGTTTTTCTTTTTAACTAATTATACTGACGCTTCTATAGATAGTTTAAGTAATTCAACTCTACCTACAGCAAGTACTTTACCACCAGTTGAAGAACCGGCTGGAGGTGGTGCTCCTGGGCGTGATTATTATAATTTTAATAGAGGTGGTGTTTCACACTATATATGCTATTGTCAGCTACCTAACGTTAGAAGCTCTTCTGAGATAAGCATATCAAACGTTACATCTGGAATTTTAGTTTCAGGAAACTTTTTAAATTTTTCTAAAACGCAACCAATGTCTGGTATAAACATAATTGAAAACTTGTTATTTTGGACAGATAATAGAAATCAACCTAGAAAAATAAATATAGATACAGCTATAAATAATCCTTGGATTTCAACCACTCAACCTGGATACTACTATAATGAAGACCACATATCCGTGGCTAAATATGCTCCTTATTCAACTATTTCTTTTGTTAAAAACTTTATCACAGGCGCTTATCAAAGCACTTTGTTAAACGAAAAAGATGAATGGTTACCACCATTTTTCGCAGCTCCAGGGAATGTTAATAGTTCTACAACTCCTAATCAACTTCAATTTAACTCAAGTCAAGGCACTGCTGCTTCACAGGCGGTTTCAAATGTATCAACTTTTTTAGGAAATACAGTTACATCACCTTGGGTTAATAATAATATCAGAGTTCAACCATCTAGTGACTCCGCGGCTGACTACGCTTTTATATCTAGTATTAATACAGCTAATAATTATTTGATTCTACAGGATGAAAGTTCAACAGTTATAGATAATATTTCTACATTAGCAGGTTGGCCTAAGGAAGTAGGCGGTGTTAAAACCCCAGCGGTTTTTAATTTTTCAATGAAAAACCCTAATTATAATCCTAGTTTTGTTGGTGATAAAGATTTTTTAGAAGATAAATTTACTAGGTTTAGCTATAGGTTTAAGTACGATGATAATGAATACTCTTTAACTGCTCCTTTTTCTCAACACGCTTTTGTGCCTAAACAATTTGGATATTTTTTAACTGGAGACGCAGACAAAACTAAAGATTCTAGTATTGTTAAATTTATGGAAAATCAAATAACTTCGGCTGAGTTAGTTATAGATCTTCCTTTTGCTCCAAATGAAATTACAGACAAATTAAAAGTAAAAGAAATACAAATATTATATAAAGCTTCTGAAGATCAAAATGTTAAAATAATACAAGACATAGATATATCATCTCCAAGCCTTCAACTAGGCTCACCTAAAACTTACTCAATATCTAATGCTGGATCAGGCTATTTAGATGGCAGTTATAAACAAGTAGCACTAACAGGTGGCACAGGGACAGGTGCTTTAGCGGATTTAAGAGTAATTAATGGTGCTGTGGAGATTAGTTTTCAAGCAGGTGTTCAAATTAGTCCAATACCAAATACTGGTTCTCTTTTAAAAGGCGCTATTCCAGCTTCAAATTTTACAAGCACATCGCAAGGTCTTGCAACTGCAGACACTACAGCTACAATAGGCCCAACTAGCAGTGCTGGAGGTTTTTATGGTCCTAATTCTGGACTTGCTTCTTTTGAAATAACTACTGATAGCACTGGAGCTGTTTCATCTGTGACGGTTTTAAATGGAGGTGGTGGATATACTTCTGGAGACGTTTTAACATTTACATTGGGTACAGCTTTTGGTGGTACTCCTGTAGGAGTTGGAAACATAACACTTACTATAAGTAAAAGTATGATAGCTGGAGATATTAATGGAGAGGGTTATAAAGTGGGCGATGTACTGGATGTACCAACTTTAAGTGGTATTAGTGGTGGAGCTAAATTAACAGTAAGTTCTTTAACTACAAATTTTTTATATAAATATAACTCTGAAAAACCTATAAAAATATTAACAGATAAAGAAGTCACAAGAGTTAGTGATATAGTACCAATGAGAGCGCAGGCTCAAGAAGCTGTTGGAAATAGAATTGTTTATGGTAATTTTTTACAAAACAAATCAACACCAAATATAAATTACACTTTAGATATACAAGAAAAAGGTTTAGGAGTTAGTTTTTCAGATATAGAACATAATAACAACACATTAAAACAAGGTAGATCTTATCAAGTTGGCGTAGTATTGCAGGACAGGTATGGTAGATCCTCAAATGTAGTAGTTAATAATAACAGTTCTTTAAACTCTACTGTATTTAGTAAATACACTAATGCTGGAACTGATCCTTTAGGATGGGGAGGTAATTCTTTAAAAATTAATTTTGAAGATACTATTTCTTCTACGTTTTCACCTGAAGAAAACGGTTTTTACAGTGAAACAAATCCTCTTGGCTGGTACACTTACAAGATTGTTGTTCAGCAGCAAGAACAAGAGTATTATAATGTTTATACAGCAGGTGGCCTTAGTGGAAATATAGTGTATACTAAAAACGATGCAGAGGTTACTATTGGAGCAACCCCAGCAACCCAAGTAAAAATAGATGGATTAAGATATTCTAATGAAAATGAAATTATTCAAATAGCGTTATTTAACGATAATATAAACAAAATACCAAGAGAATTAAAAGAGATAGGTGATACTGATCAACTTTTTTCATCTAATATATATTTATATAATAGAGTGAAAAACAATAATTACAATTCCTCACAAGGTGGTAGTAATGATCAAAATTTAAGTAATCAAAATGAGCCATCTAACACTTTAAAACAAGAAGTCACTACAATTAAATCTTTTAAAGAGCTAGGACAATGGACATCTTATAAAAACGTAGATTTACATTATTTAAACGTTGATCCTTTTAGTGGAGATTCTCAATACCCAAATCCAAACACTTTTATATACCCAGGCGCTAAGGGTGATGTAGATCCTTTTTATTTAAAAAACAATCAAAATCCTTTTATAGCTACTGTATCTACTAGCTCTCGCATGGGATTTACTAGTGATTTACAAGAAAGTAAAACTGTCGGTGATACATCAACCACATTTTTTGACTCAGTTTTTTCAAAGTCTCTAATGGTTTTTGAAACAAAACCTTTTAAATCTAATTTAGATATATTTTATGAAACTTCTACTTCTGATCTTATAAGTAAATTAAATAAAGACATATCTGATGACATAGACCCTTCTGGAGATGATGTCTTGTCTTCAATTGAGCCTGTTAGTGTTACCACGTGGCGAGAAACTACACCACCAAATGAAATTATAACCAACGAGTTTACAGCATTAAATTCTAATGGAGATCCTTTATCTGGTAATCCTTCTCAAAATTTAATAATAGAAATATCTAATGTTAGCACCTCTAACGGTGTGCAAGTTTCTCCAAATAATATATTTGTTTGCTTTGAATCAACAGCTGCGTCACCTCCTTCAACTCCTCCAGCTTTTAAAATAAAACTAAACGCATCATTTGAAGGAATAGAATATAATCAAAATTCTGATATTAATGACAGCTATTTTGTAACTTTAAAAGCTACATCTGGCAATCAAAGCATTGAAAAAATAGTAACTTTAAAGCTAAGTAATGTGCCACCTAAGATATATAGATTTCAAGGGATGGGGAGTCAAAGTGTGGAATATCAATATCCTCCTAATATAGGCACTCTCACATCTGTGGCAATCAATACTTGGAACGTTCCTGTCCAAGCTTTATTACCAGGAGATGATATTTTAGATGATTTTTTAAGAGCTAGTATTACTGGAAATTCAGCTTTTCCACCGTTATCTACAATTATTACCGATAGGAGTTCAACTGGTGTAAATCCATTCTATACTCAAGTTATCCGTTGTCAAGGTGTGCAAGGATTAGCTTCTATAGATGCTAGTCATCCAGGTAGCGCGATTTATCGTCAGTTTGGTGGAAGTGATATTAGTTATCCAGATGGTTTTATTATTGGATATATATCTCATTTTTCTAATGGATTTAGAAATCTAACTAATATACCTGATAATACCAACAACTATCAACCTACAACTTCTCAACGGACTAGCTTAAAAACAAATGATGCTTTCTTTGTAAATAGCAACTCTCCAGAAACTACATTTTTTAATCCTAAAACAATGATTGACCTCACTCCAGAAATAAAAAGCGCTGTTAGATATAATGCTTTTTATAATAACAATGGAAGTTACGGTACACCTCCTCAATTTAATTTTACTACTTTTGTACCAAGAGGAGGATCGTACGATGGTATTAATGATCCTCTTACTCAAGTTGGTGATACATCAGCAAATGGAGTGAATGCGATTGATGCAAAAAAAGATTTTGGATTTATCTCATTACCCCCGTCACCATACTTGCCTTTACCAAATTCCTCTATTACAAGTACAAACTCGGAGCTCATGGTATTAAGATATAAACCAGTAGGTGTGGAAGATTTCCACGCAGGATTAAGTAAGAACTGGAGCTCGTGCTGGTATTATCAAATAAAAATTGGATTAAAAGACGCTAGTGGTGGTACTGGTTCGCTTAGTTCTGATTCTCCTGATTATTGTGTGAATTTTATGGTATTTAAAGACTAAAAAATAAATTATGGCTTACAATTTAGAAGTAAAATATTATAACACGTTTTGGTTAAAACAAGTTACTACCCCTCTTCAAAGTACTGATAGCAATACTGATAATGAAAAATTAGATGTTTTTCCAAGTTTATACCCAGGTGTTAATTATCTTAATTATACAGATAATAATTGGTATAACTTTACTCAAGATTTACAACAACCTCCTTACTCTAATGTTTATTCAATACCTAGTAATAATTGGGATGCAGTTAATGGTTCTAATTGGATAATAGAAGAGTCTAGGATAAGAGGTGGTTTTAATAATACTTCTGTAGATTTAGGTGTTAGAGCTTATCTAATGGAAGAATCTAACGGTGTTAGATATAGAAACAATGCTTTAGTATATTCAGGTGTTTTTAATTCTAGAACAAATATAAACAGAACAAATGTGTTTGCTACTGGCGAAGATATAACAAAAGCTGTTGACCCTCATAATGGATCTGTGCAACTGTTATATGCGATGGACAACAACTTGACTATATTTCAAGAAAATAAAGTTAGTACAGCATTGATAGACAAAGACGCTATATACTCAGCCGAAGGAACTCCTTTAAACACAACTTCAAATGTTGTTATTGGGCAAGTTACTCCTTACACAGGCGAGTATGGTATAAGCAGGAATCCAGAGAGCTTTGCTAGCTTTGGATTCAGAAGATACTTTGCAGATAAAGACCGAAGTGCTATTTTAAGGCTGTCTAGAGACGGTATAACTGAAATATCACAGTATGGCATGAAAGATTTTTTTAGAGACGAATTAGCTAAATTAAATGATAAAATAATATTAAACTCTGATGAATTTACTTTAGAAAGTATAATAAGTGGTAGTTTCATATATGTCAATCAACAGCCTCAAGTAGCGGGTTTTCCAACGCCGACTAACCCTCCGCTAGAAGCAGAGGCTTTAGGATCTTGGATTGAAATAAATAACTTAGGAGATACTCCTATAATTCCACCTGGCCAAACACCTGTCATAGATAATAGCTCGTTAATAATAGGTTCTTTAATACAAATAAACTTAAGTAACACTAAACCGCCAACAGATGAGACTAATGCTAATGGGTCTTGGCAAGATACAAATTGCTACGTTACTGGTAATGGAAGTGTTGGTGTTACAGACGTTAGTGGTTCTCCTCCTTACTCACCGCCTATTTATTCTCCATGTGTATTTACAGATAATGGACCGATTAATGTTGAAATTCCATACGTGCCAGCTAAAGTTATATATCCTAGAATAAGATTTGTATATTATGAAAAAGATAAAATTGAAGGCGGTTTTGACAACTATAAAGATAATTATGTAATATCATTACAACAGCATTCAGGGAGTAAAACACTAGATGAAACAAGTGATTACTATAGTACGCTAACTTTCAAAGAGAATGTTCAAGGTTGGACAACCTTCTATTCTTTTAGACCTGATTTAATGTTTAGTTTAAAAAACAATTTCTATACAGCTAAAAATGGTTCTTTATATTTACACTATAGTCCATTAGCTTCTGCTAATAATTTTTATGGAGTTTCAAATAATTCATCTATAACTTTTATTTTTAACCCAAACCCTTCTATAAACAAAAATTTTAAAACAATAAATTATGAAGGTAGTAGCGGCTGGCAAGTAGACAGTTTTATTTCAGATTCTTATGCGGTTTTACCTAACGTTAATTCAGAATTAGACATTACAAATAGTGTTAAGAGTTATGAAGAAGGCGCTTATATAGAAAATGGCATAACTTACAGAGCTGGTTTTACAATAAAAGAAAATAAATACTATGCTAACTTAATAAATAATACTGGGCCAACCGCTGGTGAAGTTGTTTTTGGTTCGGCAATGACAGGCATAAAAGGATACTACGCCACCGTAAAGCTATCAACTGACGATACGACTGCTCCTGGTGGAATTAAAGAACTATTTGCCGTATCATCGGAATTTGTAGTATCATCAAGATAAAAAAAAATTATGGGATTAATAGATGGATTTGAAACAAAACCAGGAACTGGTTGGCAAGCAGCTATACAAGCTGCACCAGCAGTTTTAGCTGGAGTACAAGCTGTTCAAGCTAATAGAGCTTATGGAAAGAGAATGACGGAAATTGAAAACTTTAGAAGACAGGGTTTAGAAAATCCTTTTGCCAACGTGTCTAACCCTTATGAGAATCTAGCTGTAGCCACTAAAGCAGCTGAAATACAAATGGAGCAGTCAGATCAAGCTTTAGCTACTACTTTAGATACATTAAGAGCTACTGGAGCCTCTGCTGGTGGTGCAACAGCATTAGCAAATGCTGCTTTACAAAGTAAACAAGGTGTTGCTGCTAGTATTGAAAAACAAGAAGTTAATAATGCTCAATTAAAAGCTCAAGGCCAACAGCAAATAAATATAGCTAAAGGCCAGTCTCAACTTAGAATAATGCAACTTCAAGAAAACAGAGACATAGCAGACTTAGATAGATTACAAGGTCAAGCTGATATAGCTAGAGGTACTAGAGATCAAGCTATAAATACTGGTATAGCTGCTTTAGGTTCTGCAGGTCAAACTTTAGCTGGTGGATTAGTGCCAAACAAAAAACCAGAGCCACCAGAGCCAGCAGAGGCTCCTGTAGATACTTATAATAATTTAAATTTAAATAATAGTAGTAGTCAGTCTTTAAATGCTTTAAACCCAATATCTCAAAATTTACCTAATTATTCTAATGTACAAACCGTTGGTCAAGCAAATAACATTATACAAACAAATCAAGGTCCACAAACACCTGTTTCAATTGTTCCAGTTGCAAGTGTGTCAGGGGTTTTGCCACCAGGATTTGATATGACTAAAAAACTTTTAGATCCAAATGATGAAATTGCATTTGGATTAACTTGGGATACAGCCCTAAATAAATATACACAATAACATGGGAACATACTCAAAACCAGGATTAACAGCTGGAGAAGCTGCCTTAATAAGCGATCCAGCAGCTGCGTTATCAAAAGCTATAGGTAAAGTTTCAGGTGCTTTTAATACGCAAATGGCTAATATACAAATTAGTAAAGAAGCTTTAGCTAAAAGTACTGCAGAACTTAATCAACAAGCTAACTCTATAAAAACAGACCAAGGTAATACCTTAGCTAGTAAAACTCAAGATATTCTTAAAAAAGAAATAGATAGAGTTTATAGACTTAAGTATAATTCTATAGGTAGAGATCAGTCAGAAGCTATAAAAGCTGAATCAGACTTGCTTAATATGGTAAAGAAAATGCCAGAAGTTATGGCGTTTTATGATCAAGAAGCTTCCCAATATAAAGAAAATATTATAAATGGTAGAGCTAATTCTACAATATCTAATTTAAGGACTAATAAGAATAGTAGAGGTTTTTATGATGACATTACAAGTAATAATGGTAATGATATAACTCCTGTATATGAAAATGGTCAATTAATATTTAAATACGGAGAAGGTAAAGATGCTTTTGAGCAAAACTCTGTTAATTATTACGAAGGTGTTAAAAAAGGTGCTGATTCAAACATTGGATACATAGATCAAGATAAATATCCAGCAGCTTATAAAGCAACTTTTGATCAATATACTAAAAGATATCCTTCTATATTAAAACAAATAGAAACTTTAAATAAGCAAGGTGGTATAACAATAACAGAATCTAAAGATTACAAAAAACAAGCTGAACTAATAAAGAGAGATTTATTAACAGATAAGCAGTTAATTAATGACATAGATAGTGATGAGTTTCAATTTTTAATTGGATCTTCTTATTTAGATCCTAAAGGTGATCAAGAACCTTTTGTAGGTAGTGCAGATCAAATAAAAAGAGCTCAAGAAGCTAAAGTTAATTTCATAATGGATCAATTTGCTAAAGAACAAGAAATTACAAATAAGATTGATCAAAATTTACCTAGACAAACGAAGTCTAATTCATCTAACCCAGAAAATGTTTATACCCAAAGCACAAGAGAGCAAATAGCTGAGTTTGGTGATGAGTATGTTGAGACTAGTAATGCAATAAAAGAAGCAATTAACGATGTTTTTTTAATGGCTCCTGTTTTAACACAATATTCAGATAAAACTACTAGTTATTTAACATACGATGATATTGTTAAAAAAGTTAATAACGAGACTGGAGAAAATCTAAATTTTAAAACAAAAGAAGAGGCCGATAAATTTTTAAGTAAGTTAAATAAATCATCTATATATATTGAAGAGAAAGGTAAAATAAACATTAAAAAGCCTATATCAGTTCTTGATAGTAATTTTAATGAATTAGTTGATATTGCTATGAAAGGACGTTATGAAGGTATAAGGCCTGCTACACTTTCTGTTTTTAAAGATAGATATAAAGATGTTAAAAGAACTGATACTAAAAAACAATCTTTTGACCCTAACGATTTTAAAAAAAAAAATAACACAGAGCAAGTAAATTTAAAAACTGAAGAAACACAAGAACCTATTGTTTCTGCTGCTGAAGTTGAACCTGAAGTAAAAGCCACCCAACCATCAAGTAGAAACTTAAAAGTTGAAAATAAAAAGCAAGAGGATATTATGAGAAACTCTGAGGTTACTTACGGAGGTGTTACTGGTGATAACCAAGACACAAGGCCTTTAACTACCTATAAAGATTATGATTTTCAAACCTACTTAAATACTAAGGAACAAGTTTCAGATAATCCTAAAATTGGGCTATATGGAAAATCTAAACACCCTAAAAGAGGTTTAAAAGTTGATTTAGGCAAAGATATTTATAATGGTCTATCTGATGGTCAGCAAGCTATGATGCGTATGCAACATATTAATATACCTTGGGATCCTAGAGTAGTTATGTTAATGGCTACTGGAGTTATAAAAGGAAAAACAAAAAGAACAGAATACTTAGGAGATTATGAAGCTACAACTGAACTTTATAATAAAAACAAAGCTAAATTTAAAAATATAGATGATCAAAAAATGTTTGATCAATGGGTGGATATATACTCTGGAACACAGCCAAACGAACCAGGTTATCAAAAGCAATATAAAAGAAGAGTAGAAGACATGGCTAAAGCTTATGGTTATGCATTAACTAAAGAACAACTTGCTAAGTTTAAAGTATAAAATAATATGAACGAAGAGTATTTACAAGGTTTACATGGCTATTTAAAGATAGAAGACAAATTCGACAACTGGAGAGATTCTATAGTAGACAATGAAGAATACTTAAAAGGTCTTCACAGTTATTTAAAAATAGAAGACACTTTTGACAACTGGAATAATGAAGTTTTTGGAACTGAAACAATTACTGAAACTACAGAAACTCCAGCGGTAAAAGACACGGAACTAGTTGGAGAAGTTGTTCCTATAAAAGAAAAAGAAATTGTAGAAACTCAAACTGACAAGCCAGCAGCTTCTATAATGGTTGGTGGAAATAGGGTTTATTTAAATGAAGTTATACAATCTTTACAAGATCAAGATGATAGACCTTTAGATGTTCAAACTAAAGAATACAAAGATAAAGTTATAGAGATAACTAAAGACCAAAGTTTAAGTAAAGAACAAAAAGACGAGCAAATATCAAGCGTTTTAAAACCTAGTTATTTAACGCTAAAAAGTGGTACTGGAGCTTTAGACAAAAGTGGTAATAAAATAGAAGCTGTTTATGTACCTAGACCGGAGGTTAAAAAAAGAATGGCAGATAACATGCCTGAAAGTATTAAAGAGTTTGAAACTAAAGAAGATTTAACAAACGCTATAAACGAGTCTATTGGTAAAACAATAAGAGATGATGAAGGAATTAAAGCTTTAGTTGAAATACAGCAGTTTAATAAAAAAGATATTCTTAAAGAAAAAGCTTTAGAAATACAGGGTAGTGCTGATTTAACCACTCCTGAAGGCGTTGCTAAAGCTAAAAAAGAATTTAATGATTTTTATGCTACTGAAGTTTATGGTCAAGTACAAAAAAGCCCTGCATTTAACAAGATAGTAAAAGACTTAGAAGTTGTTGGAGCTGATGTGGCTGGAGATTTAAATAAAGAATGGGGAAGGTATAACGATGATTTTTTAAGAGGTATAGATGAATCAAGTTTTTGGAGTCCTGGAGGTGTTAAAGAAGTGGCTTACAAAGGAATTAAGTCTTTTAAAAGTGATATTGATAAAACAATGTTGAGCGGAGAGCAATTAGCTTTTCAAAAAAATGATGAAGAATTAAAAGATCTTGAATCTAAAATAGAAAATAAATCTATAGGATTAGATGACGATATAAGTGTAAGAAAACAAGAAGTTGGTATGTCAGGTCGTCCTACTTTTACTGTAGAAAACGTAAAAGTAAAAGATAGGTTAGAAGAGCTAAAAAGCAAAAAACAAGATATTAATGAAAATATAGTAGAAGGTTTAGATAAAATAAAAGCAACAGATGATTACCTTGCTTTATTTACTGAGTCACCAGATATAGAAGGTGCTGGTTTTGAATATTTTTTAAATGCTGCTAAAGCTGCTCCATCTATAATAGCAGAGCAAGCTCCTCAATTAATTGTTGGTGGTCTTTCACTTTTTGGTGGTCCTATTACTGCAGGTATAGGTACAGCAGCTATGTTTACACCTATGTATGCTGAAAACTACTGGGGAGCTTTAACAGACGGATTAAGAGATGACTTAGGTAGAGAACCAGAACAAGAAGATTATATAAAAGCCTTAGAAGAAGGCAAGTATGCTAGCCAAGCTAACTCAGCTGCTTTTGCTGCTGTTCAAACCGCTGCAGAAAGGTTTGGAGCTAAAAAAGTTTTAAATAACACTTTCAATAAGCTAGGTAAAGGCGTAGCTGATGGAGTTGGATCTCTCTATAAAGGTGAGATAAAAAAGTTTGGAAAAAACGCTCTAGCAAAAGGAATAGATATGACTGAAGGCGCTTTAACAGAAAGACTTACAGAAAGTGCACAATCATTTTTAAACCAACTTTCTGTTGGT
>Ga0233412_10001240_pt1 | contig 13637 bp, 11 predicted proteins | sample Na_anoxic_4_MG_FD_180667 | JGI IMG/M metagenome (GOLD analysis project Ga0233412, IMG submission 180667) | Seawater microbial communities from Saanich Inlet, British Columbia, Canada - Na_anoxic_4_MG | ecosystem: Environmental > Aquatic > Marine > Inlet | place: Canada: British Columbia... | reverse complement strand
TAAGTAGTTCTCTGATTTCATTGAATTGTGTTTTAGCCCAAGACAATAACGATGACTCTTGAATACACATCCATCTGGATGAGTTTTTATCCTTTTCAAGTACCTTGAGTTCACACCAATCTCAAAACTTTCGTTGTCAAAAATATCACCACTCCACTTGATTGGAACGTTCACAGTCTTAGTCATAATTTGCTTTGAAGTTCAATTAAGTTATGGCGCTTGAATTATACTTGACTGAAAGTTTGGTCTATTCAAATTTTATCTACTCACTATCAAGTGTGAAATGATTTGAAATGAAAAGACTCAAGAAGATTGGTCTTACAGGCATTCTAAAGAATAGAAAGAAAAGGTCTTTATCAACAATCCAAAGAAGAAAACTTCCAAAGATGAAAAAAAGACCACGCTCTTTCAATAAGTCATCAAGTCTTGAAAAGAAGAAATATCGAATAAAATTTAGAAACAAGTTTTTTTTAAAACATGAAATTGAGATGTATTCTGGACTGAAAAAGTATAAGTTTGGTGAACAGAATAATGAATGGGATAATTATAAGAAAAGAGATATGATATCTGACGTGATGTTTTATCATAAGCTAAAGACATTGAGTCTTGAAAAAGGCAAAAAAAAATTTTTACTGGACCACAGAAAAATCTAAAAAGAAATGCTCCTTCTATTAACACTTATTGTAGGAGCAAGTTGTTTTAATCCGTTCTCAGCTATAACGCTGTATTTCACTCACGATGAAGTTCAGAATATAACCGACTCCGAAAAACATGAAGAAATAAACTTTTACAGAGACGTCGAACAAAAATCAGTTATAAATTCTCTTGTTTCGGGAGGAATATCAACCGCAATCGGTTTACCAATGTTGTTGGGAGTCGCAACAGGTGGTATTGGCGCATTGCCTCTCGCTATTCCGCTGCTTATTGGAAGTTACAGCGTTTCAAATGGGTTTGTTTCAATGATGTCAAAGGACAAGAAAAACGAAATGAGATTTCGGGCAAGCGACGATTACAAAATTTGGAAAGATAATTTGATAAACATCCTTGAAGATAATCAAAGGCTGAATCAACATTCGAAATGGGCTTTCTACCTCTCGTTTATTTGCGCATCTGTGTTTTTTTATTTTGTGATATTTCATGGAAGGCGAGGTCTAATGTTTGCCATCATAGCCTTTCTAATATTTTGTTTTGTTGAATCGTTTCTGCTCACAACCTACATTGAATATGGCAAAACAGTTAAACGTAGAGAGGTTCTTGTCGAACAATGGGGAAACGAATGTAATTTTAACCTTCTCGCGGGTGTTGAGAAGATACTCAATAAGTTCAATTTTTGGAATCCAATCAAATACGAAAAAGAGACCGGGTACATCACAAACGACCCGAACTGCAACTGGAAGAAAGAAGAAATCAATGAAATCATCGTCACTCCATTGGACGTATTGACTTTGATGGGAATTAAAAATACGATAAGAAATGTAAAGCTTTTCTACAACGGACTGCTAATGACTGAAAAGATCTTTGGTCTCTGTCTTTTCATGGTGATGATAACGTTTATGATACTCGTTTCAAGGTTAGTTCCAAAGAGGGAACCGATAGAAGAAGAAAAAAAAACAAAGAAACCAGGAATAGCTGTAAATTACTTCACAAAGATTTATCAGCAGTACATAATACCATTTCCGTACACAAATAAAATTTAATTTTTTTTTTTACTTAAAAAAATTACTGCTCTTTAAATAAACACCATGGAAAATACTGTTTTTACGTTTGAATCCAATGAAGAAGAAGAAATTCATCTTTATGAAAAAATGTCGACCACGAAATTCACAGAAGCAATCGAAGACATTGCATATTTTGATTATAATTACAAACAATTAAAAGAGATTTCAAAAGACAAATACAAACACGATCCAATACATGGACCAACAAAAGTATTTCTTTCAAAGAAAAGAACAAAAGAATATCGTCGAAATCTTTATGGACACTTTGTAACAGTCAAATACAGAAATCGCAGAAAGCCAAAACTAAAATGGTACTTGTTCTACACGACAAAGACTTCCCAACCAAACAAAGTTGATGCAAGTATGAAAAAAAAAATCAAAGGAAAAATCTTTGGTTTGGTTGAAGGATTTGATGATGAGGGAAAGAGTATAAGGTTGAGAGGAGATCTTTATCCAGTTACACTTACTGGTCATCTCATACCAGACGTCAAATATGCATACATCTTGTACATCAACACACCAATTGGTGATATTCCAAGTCATGAAGGAGAGGAAAGTTCAAAAAGAGTATTCAATGACAAGAATTATTCATACGCAGAAAGTATATTCTTCTGGAAGATATTTTTGAAAAAAATGATCAAAATGAAAATTGATCATGTCTTATTCAATTTGATTGGAGAAAGAGAAAGTAGGATTAAGAAATTATTCAAATCTGAGATCTTGTTCTACGATTACTTCATTTCTGATTTTAAGAGAGTTTACATGAAAGACAAGGTTACTCTTACAAGGTTCATGCAGAATCATTTTGAAGGATATACTCTTGTCTTGAACGACATAAAATCTTTCGAACAACTACTCAAAAGAGATATCAAAGATTACATCGGACTCGGAAACATCAAAATGCTCAAAACAAATGACGACGATAATGTGTATTTTCACATGGACAAAAGGACTTCACTTTACTTGAGTGAGATCAAGGATATTGTTGAAGAACGTAAAGTTGATGTGTTTAAATTGTTAAAACAATTTGGAAATGATGTTTCGAAATTTGCTGTCGATGCTGGAAAACTCTCAAATTTTGGTTATGGTGAAACGATATTCATTGTAAGAAAGAGAGATTTAAAGGTTGTTGGAACAAAAATTTTCAAGATAAAAACAATTCAAGATGTCGATGACAATGATGTTGTGTTTATCAATTCAATTGGAACATACATTGATCGTGATGAAAGAAGAAAAGGTTATGGAAAATTAATATTGAAACAGTTCAATAAATTCGTTGGATCAAAAGGTGTTTGTTGGGTTGTATTGTACCCAGTACTTTCTGCAAGATATTATTGGAAGAATATTAGAGGGTTTTCGTGGCTCGGTAGGACTGAATTCATGATTAAATACGCTTGTGATTTTGGCGAACCTGAATTTCATTTGTCTGCAAGTGGCGCTGGGAAAATATACAATGATGATGAATATGAAACAATTTATGAATATTTTAGAGACGAAGATGAACACAGTTACGAATATTTTAAATCAATCATTGAACAGTCAAATGTTAACCCAAAAGATAAATCTTGATCATAATTTACTTTTTTTTTTCTTCATCTGACTCAGAATTGTCTAATTGTTCATCTTCATCCCCAACCATCTCTGAATTCTCAAAAGGAACTCCTTGTTTGTACAAATCTTCAATCCTCTGTTCGAACTCCAGCCTCTCTGGAACCTTTTTATCGTTGAACGTCTTGTCCATTTCACCCTCAACATCTTGTTGAAGTCTGACAGTCTTCATCGATGAGATATAAGCATTTCTGAACAGGACATAGATCTGAATCTTCACAATTGGATTGTTTCCAACGCAGTACTGGTCAAACAATTTCCTTGCATTCTCAAGAAGAACCAACCCAACTCTTTTATCGTCAATCAAACGACCGGTATTGGTCGTGAGAATAACCCTCTCCTGATACTTGAATCCAGTCTCTATGTGAATTTTGTAGATAGCTTCAGCGTTGATGTCCTTGAGTTGGATGAACCTCTCAAAGTGTGAGATTGGCTTAGGTCCTCCAATTTCAGACACAAACTCCAAGATGACTTCCTTGTTCCAAAAATATTCAAGGAATTCACCTGCATTTGGAAAGTTGAGCTTCGACGCTTGATCAATGTGTGAATCCAATCTCTTGACAAACTTTTTTTTTACCTCAATTGTCTGCTTGACAAAGTCCTCGACGATCTTCTGATTCTCCATTTTAACTTTTTTTTTTAGCGCTTTCGAATTTAGGCGCAAGTTTTCAGAATTTTGAAAAAAAATGAGTTTTGAAAAGGACTTCGAAGGGTTAATTGGGATTGACTTAGGTACTACTTACAGTTGTGTTGGTATTCGTCAAAATACCGGAACAGAAATAATTCCGAACGAGTTTGGAAACAGGGTTACACCGTCATATGTAGCATTCACTGACACGGAGATTCTTGTTGGGGAAGCAGCATATAACCAATGTGCAACAAACACAGAAAACACAGTCTTTGATGCAAAGAGGTTGATTGGAAGACGATTTTCTGATCCAATCGTTCAAAATGACATCCGGTTATGGCCATTCAAAGTTGTGGATCGGAACGACAAACCATTCATTGAAGTGACTTACAAAGAACAGCAAAAATTTTACCTACCAGAACAAATTTCTGCCTTCATTTTATTAAAAATGAAATCTATTGCTGAACAATATCTCGGAATGAACGTCAAAAAGGCCGTTGTTACAGTACCTGCTTACTTCAACGATTCTCAAAGACAAGCAACAAAGGACGCAGGAAGAATTGCTGGACTCAATGTTGAAAGAATAGTAAACGAACCAACAGCTGCTGCCATTGGATATGGTCTAGACAAAATTGAAAAAGACGTTGAGAAGAACGTTCTTGTTTTTGACTTGGGAGGTGGGACCTTTGATGTGAGTATCTTAACAATTGAAGATGGTATATTCGAAGTTAAAGCGACCGCTGGTGATACACATCTTGGAGGTGAAGATTTCGATCAAAGAATGGTTGAATTCTTCTGTGCTGAATTCAAAAGAAAATACAATATTGATGTAAAGAAGTCCAATAGAGCACTAAGGAGATTAAGAACAGCCTGTGAAAAAGCAAAATGTAATCTCTCAAGTACAACAATGGCAAGTATTCAAATTGATTCGCTTGTTGATGGTGTTGATGTGATCAGCAATTTTTCAAGAGCAAAGTTTGAAAATATCAATGGGGATTTGTTTAGATCATGTCTGGTTCCTGTAAAAAAGGTAATGGAAGATTCAGGATTTGAAAAGGGTGAAATCCATGATATTGTAATGGTTGGAGGCTCGACAAGAATTCCAAAGATTCAAAAACTTCTTCGAGATTTCTTTAATGGGAAACAGTTATGTAAGAATCTCAACCCTGATGAGGCTGTTGCATACGGAGCTGCTATTCAAGCTGCTGTCTTGTCTGGTGAAGAAAAAGGAATCTTGCTTCTTGATGTTACACCATTATCTCTTGGAATTGAGACGGCTGGTGGGGTAATGACAAAACTTATCCCAAGAAACACAACAATTCCATGCAAAAAGGGAAACATCTTTACGACATACAGCGAGAATCAACCAGGTGTTTCGATTCAAGTATTTGAAGGAGAAAGAGCTTTAACAAGAGACTGTAATCTTCTTGGGAAATTTGATTTGACAGGAATTCAACCAGCTCCAAGAGGAGTTCCAAAGATTGAAGTTGATTTTCATGTTGATGCTAACGGAATTATGAGTGTTCAAGCAAAGGATCAGGGTACTGGTAATTCTCAGTCAATTACAATCAAAAATGAAAAGGGGAGACTCAGCAAGGACGACGTTGATGAAATGATTAGAGAAGCCGAAGATTTGAAAAAACAAGATGATGAAAAATTGAAGAGAATTCAAGCAAAGAATGACTTTGAAGCACACGTATATCAGGTCAAGAATTTGACAAATGACCCAAAAACATCGGTGAAACTCTCTGACGAAGACAAAAAAATGATTAGTATGTGTTGCGATGAATCTCTTAAATGGATTTCAATGCATGAAAATGGAACGCAGGAAGAATTTGAAAAGAAACGCAAAGAGTTTGAACAGAAGGTTGCACCAATCATCTCAAAACTTTATCAACAACCTCCACAACAAGGGGGTAACCCAGTCTTTGAGGACCTCGATGTCGATTAATAAACAAACTCTATATTAAAATCTGAATAGACCAAACTTTTTGACCACACGCGCACGAATAATACTTGACTGATTATCAACCATCGAAATTTTTCTGAAGATGGAGTTCAACCAAACAACGTTCGAGAAGCTTACTGAGCATTTGGAATCGGTAATTCCGAAACTCCTAACGAACTACATACCAAAGGGTGATAGAGAAGCTATTGGTGTTAGCTGCTTTCCAGAGCAAGTGTACTTTGAAAACTACCACTTTGTTCTGTTCAAGGGAGACCACTACCGTGAAGGTGACAACAAGATCTACTTCGACAGGAAAAATGAGCTTGTGATGAAATTACGGGTCAGAGATGAAACCAACAGTACTAAGTTCACAGAGACTATTGAAGACTTGTGCAGCTTTGAGATGAATTCGTTTGGGGTAAAGGAGAAAATGTACGTGTGTTACGAAGTCAACAATTTTGTCAACAAGCTGAAGAGTAAAAGGCAGAGGAAAAAACTTAATGCCTGGTACAAGAGAAACAAGATGATGTATTTCTCATTTACCTACCTTCGAGGTGAATCGCTCAAAAGATGGAACTTGACTTATTTCAGCAAGAAAGGTGTGACAAAGCTTGAGTTGAAAACGATGATCAGGATCGGGAAGCTGATTGTTCTCAATCTCGCTTGGAAGTGCTTCAACTTCAAGGTCAATGAAATATACCCAGTCGACAATCAAATCAGGAACCTGTCGATGACTGACGGAGATTTCAAGATTAGTCTCATCGATGAGGAGAATCTCAAAGGTGTGGATTTTCAAAGGTGTGGATATGAGAAGATCAGGGATTTCTTCTTGGACATGATCAAACAAACTTTGGATAACTCACACTCAAATTTTTATGTCGAAATCGATGACTTCAAGATGATGGTCTGGAAGAAATGGCTGAAGCCATACCTCAAGGGAAAGAAGACAAAAGAGGAGTTTTTGAAATTCATTGGAAGTAAATACAGACCTCTCAAGTTTAAGAAGAAGAAAAAGAAGGCCCCAAAGAAGAAGGGGGATAAAACTGGAAAGAAGAGGAAGAGAATAATGAAGGAAAGGCCAAGAAAAAAGAGAAAAAAGAAATAAACTCTATTAAGATACTTATGGATAAGTAAAAGTCTTTATTTTAGCATTGTCTTCAACATCCGCATTATGTAAATTAAAAAAGTTCTTCACCTTTTTGTTCGTTATTATACTTTCCATTGAGTAATTGTAGTCATCTTCATGTAAAAAGTAAAATATGTTTCTAAGGGAAACATAGAAAAACTGTGCTTCAACCATTTTCAAATTGTTTTTGATCTCGTCCGGAATCAGTTTAGAATCGGCATTTTCGTAATCTCCTGAATAATCAATTTCTCCATCTTCACTCTTCAGAACAGTTTCAAAATATATCTTCCCATCGTCTGTATCATACGAATCATCCAACATTTTCTTAACTCCCTTCTTTTTCTTCCCACCCCAAAGTTTTTCTTTTATGAAGGGTTTGTATCTGTTATAGTTATCAAAAAGCCAGAAAAATATAAGCTTTTGTCTTTCATGCTCAAAACTCTTAATTGCATATCTTTGCATGCTCTTTGAACTCGTAAAGAAAACTGGGCATGTTTGTTCTTTAAGAATCGTCCTGATTTTGTTCTTCAAACTTTGAGTAACATATGTAAATGTTAAAGGTATTCTCATTGTAACATTTCCCGTAAGTGTTTCAGTACTACTGCCCTGTTTTTTATCCTCAATCTTTTCAACCTCTGTGACTGGAAAATCAAAATTAACTGATTTTTTATGGTTATATTTTTTTATCTCCTCTACTCTACTCAATAAAGGTCCGGATGGAATTTTTTTCCCGGGTATCTTCATATTTCCATTTTCAGTTGTAATTCCTTCTTCATTGATTAAGTCTTTATATTCTTTTTTCAATATGTTGCCAAAAATACTGTCGTTAGCACTCGCGTATTCAATTTTTTCGAGTTTCTTGTCGTATCTTGTGTAATGTGTAAAAATTTCATGTAATTCCTTTTTGACATTTCTTTTATTTTCATTCGCTTTAAATCTTTCAAAAATGTAATAGAATGTTAAGCAATGAAGAAAGTTTTCAGCAACATTAGATCCACTTTTAAATGTCAATCCCTTGTAAAAAAAAGATAGAAATTCAAGCAGTTCCTTGTGGTCATTGGAGGTTTCGATCGTTGCGATGTATGGTAACAACCTCCTTTGGTAGTGCTGCTTCGTTGGATCTCTACGCGATGTATAGTTCCTTCCAAACAATAATTGTGTTATGAGTGTTTTTGCATCATTTATTTTAGCGACACCCATGTAACTCATCGAGTAGCCAATAGTTGCATACCATTCGGTGTACAACTTAAATAGTTGGTTCAGTAATATTTTCCCTCGTTTTTTTTTTGCTGTTGATACATCTTCCTTTGTTTTTTCTTCAAATTTACCAATTTCAATACGTTTTTTAGCCTTTTGAAGCTTCGATCTTTTTTTCTTCCAAATTTTGTATTTTGCAACTTCCCCTACCAATTTTCCTCCCTCAGCATTAAAGTATGCTTCGAAGTTATCGATTTCTTTTGATCCAAGTCCATAGAACTCTGAAACCTTTTCCGGATTCAATAATTTTCTCCTTTTTGAAAGGAATTTAAGGAAATCGTACTTCTTGTTGTACGCAGCCAATAATAAATTGTAGTTGAATTGATCCTTTTTGAGTTCATTTGTATCATCTTTCAGGGTTTCTTTTCTTAAACCAAAAATGTTTGTATTTGTTGGTAGTTTTGTCGTTGTTGTTGTTGGTTTTGTCATCTTAAATTGAGGGTATGAAACTTTGTCAAGGTATGTCTCTGTAATACCTGCCAATCTCTTGTAATCATCCTCAACGTCATCAACAGCTTTGTCTCCTTCTCTCATAGGAAGTTTGAAGTTGATTCTTGAAAAATCAAAATCAATTATCTTGATCAAGGGTATCTTCTCCTTATTTATTTTCCTTCCAATTAGGTACGAATCCTCACCAATTTTTATTTCCATGTTATCAAAATTTTCATCCAACTCATCGACCATAATGTTCTTAACAAACAAATCACCGTGAACAAGACCAATCTCTTTTTGTGCAACGTAAAGAGCGTAAAATATCTGTAAGAGATAATCCCTCAAAAACTTTGAAATCTCATCAATCTTGCTGTATCTTTCTCCTTTTTTTTTTCTTGCTACTTCTTCGTCATATTCCTTTCCAATACTGGTTAAAAGTAATTGATCATCAACCGATTTCATTGACTTCTTCTTATTATCAAATCTCCTTTTGATTTGATTTGTACGTCTTACTTTTTCATTTTCTTCTGTCATTATCCTTGCCATGTAAATGTCTGCAATTCTGTTCAAATCAATGTTTTTTAGGGGAATTGATTTTGGTAAACCAAATGGCCTCTTTATGAATTCAATTTCTCTTACAGAAACCATCTCCTTGTTATTTGTACTAACTGAAAAACTCTTAAACTTGTTAATGTTTTCAAGTTGATACATTGGAACAAGTAAATTCCGAGATATCTCAACCGTTTTGAGTCCGACGAAATGATTTGTATATCTCTTAAGTCGTTTTTCTATAACCTGATGAATTATCGCACTGACAATGCCATCTTCAAATAACGGGTATGCAAAATCAACTGTCCTTATCTTCAATACGATCGTATCTTTTTCTGAAGTTGTTTCTGTCGCAACCTCTCCACCTTTTGTTTGTTTGACAGTCTTTGTTTTGTCATCACTTGTGATCGGTTTCACTTTGAAAGTCCAACTTTTTTTCTTGTTCATTGTTGCCCATTTGTCCATGGGAGTTTTTCCTGCAGCCATTGCCTTAATTTCGTATTTTGCTTCTTTTGGTACATAAATAACCATTACATCTCTTGGATCTCTCCTTTTTATTCTTCTATTGATTTTTGAATCATCAGTTGTGACGTCCCTTACACTCAAATATTTTTGAAGGAGGTCGTTTTGATTCCCTGCAAAATAAGGTGTAAGGACTTTTTCTGGAAAGTCAATTACAAGTTTATGCGTTTGAGTATTCTTCATTTTGTAAAAGAGGAAGTGGTAATTTGAGTAAAAAAAAAAACATTTAACGTTTTTGCTACATTGGAACTTTCATTATCTTCTCTTCTTGCAAAACAACTTTTCTATTCTCTTTCCTTGTGGCTTCTAACAAAATGTTGTAGGCATATGTATACTTTCTAAAACTTGACTTGTCATTATCAGCAATCATTGAATTTCTTGCATCTAAAATCACATCAAGCTGCTTTCTTCTTGTGAGTTTGTCTTTGTAATCAAACAAGATTCTTTGAGCAATCTTCTTTCCTGCTTCAATTTCTGGATTATTCATCTTGACTTCTTTGAATTACCAAAACTTGTTGTTTGAGTAATTAAATTTTTAAGTCCCTTTAACATAGTTCAGGTAATGTGAAAATTTGTTTGCTGAATTTAGAATGGTTTTCATTTTCTTGAATGAAACCTTTCTTTGCTGCACACTCTTTTCGAATTGACAATTGAGGTATGCATCTCCGATCAATAACAAAACATCTAGACAACTGTTGTAAATCACTGGAATCAGGTTATTGTTCCAGTTAATGATTGACAATGCAAGTTGTTGCACAAAGTCTTTCCTCTTGACACAATTCTTGAAAACAAAACCAGGGTACTTCTTGAAGAACTGCTTCATGAACATCTCTTTACAATGAACGTAGTGAAAAACATCAAAGTTGTGAATCACTTCACAGTATTCTCTATGGAAACAGTCAGGTAGAATCTTGAGTAAGTAATCAAACAAAAAAATAAGATTCTTCTTCGACTTCTGTCTTGAAAGCTTGCTTAGAATCTTTACGATTAATTCGTAGTCAATGCTTCTGATTTTCTCTTTCGTCGTCAAAACTCTGTTAAAATAGCTAATCAAAAACATCAGTATCTCAAGAGAATTCAATTCATATTGTAAACACTTGAAGCTACCAATAAGTATCATTACATTCTTTGTGTATTCAAATTCCATTATCTTTGAAAACATCCTTTCAATCTTTAGGTAGAATCTCAGTACATTTGAATCAAGTTGGTTGATTGTGTTTGTTGAGAATGTTGTAAGTCCTTGCATCAAACATAACGCAATCGTTTTGAAATAAAACCTTTCGTTGTCGATCAAAAGTCGGAATAATTCTGGTCCTTCGATGTGAAAGTCAATAAATTTGTTGACGTTGACTCCCTTGTAGATTATTTCCACCTTTGATTTGGCGTCCAAGAATGATAATATGTGCTTAATAACTTCGAAACTCAGTAATGGCGGTTGCTCTTTGAACCTCTTCATTTTTTTTTAAAAGTTTGGTAATATTCTATTTTTGGATTTGTCAATGTACAAAGGATGAAACGAACTCTTGAAAAACGAGATAAGGGGCCAAGAAAAAGGAGAAAGGTCCAGGATCATTTTGAATTTATTGATAACAAAATAACAAAAACTGAAAATGAAATAAGTCAAAATGAAAGATCGATAACTGACCTTCAATCAGGGAAAGAGTTTGCTGAGGTTACTTACTTGGAAAGCATCAGAGAGTCCTATAATGAACTAAATTCAAAGCTTAGCGATGATCAGATAATAAGGTACAACGAAGTATACTTTGAGAAATATGTCAAGACGTTCAAGTCTGTCGTCCTAAGTAGATTAAAAACCAGGGTTAATCAATTAAAAAATGAAATCAAATCAAAGAAGGATCTAATCAAAAAACTTGAGGAAAAACTTGTGAGTGTTCAAAAGAAATACAATTACAGTGAATGCTTAATATGTAGAGGTCTATTCAAATCGTTTGAACGCAACTGTGATTGCACAGACAATACAATTGTTTGCTTGACATGTATCAAAAAACTGTACCAAGTAGAAATTAAGAAAGCAAGAAAAAGTGGAAAAAATACCTTATCGAAAGTCGTTGGGTGTCCGTTCTGTAAACAGGAGATGAAAAACTTCAGATGTCCATTTTGCAAAGATGAAAAGGTTGATGATTGTTTATGGTGTAAGAGCCATGATGAAATAAAACAAATAAAAAAAAATTTCTTTATTTGATAAAACTTGAATAGACCAAACAAAAAATAAAACTTGCGCCAAAACACTAATTTAAAGTTGAGATGCTGATGAAGGAACTTGAAACCCTTAGAAAGAAATATGAAAGTATCCAAAGTACTGCACCATTTTTGTCAATGAAGCTGATGGGTAATCAAAACGTTCTTCTTAGGAAGGAAAATCAAAGATTAAACGCAGAAATATATAATCAAAAACTCCTCAGAGAAGAAAATGATATGTTGAAGATTAAATACAAAGATTTGAAAGTGAAGCATGCCCAGATTACTCATTACTATTCTGTGGTATATTACAGATTGAAGAAAATTCAAAAGGAAAATGACGTACTGATTACAGACGACAAGACCATACATTTGTGTCCAATTCTTCTTGTAGAACTCAAGAACCCTGTTAAGAATTTGAATTGCAAACACATGTATAGCTACGAAGGAATCACAGGATATCTCGAAGGGAAAAAAGAAAATGTGTTGTGTCCACAGTTTGGTTGTAATGCAACAGTCAAAATACAATAGAACTTTTTCTGAATTTTTTATTACTTAATACGTGACATCGTTCCTAATAAAACGCAAATAACAATGGAACACGTTTTTGTGAGAAAAAAAGACCTTCCAATAAACCCAAAGACTCCGCTTGACTTTGGATGCTTCCTAAAGATTAGGAACGATCCTGAGATTATCAAAAAACACTTTGGTAATCTTGACAGATTTGTCACAAAAGATGGAAAAACTGGAGTTTATGTCAATGAAACCATGTACACGTACAATGGACCTGACCTGAACAAACAGATAATCCCAAGGCCTGATAAAAGTATTTTGTTACCTGTTTCATTGAGAGAGGATGGTCCAAGATTGACCGAGGATTTTGTAAATGACCTCATTCAAAACATCAGCATCAGAGTAGGGAATAAAATCGCTACCTTTGATAGATCAACTCATGACAAGGTTTTGAGAAATACCAACAATAGATTTGACGATGTCAAGAAGGAGATTATGTTTGCAATCAAGGAGGTGAAAAAAAAGTACAAAAAAATGGGAATCCACTTTGGCAAAGATGATAAGTTTTCCTGCAGCAATCTCTTCAATGCGAATTGCTTCCACTTGGTGAACAACATTTCAAAGTCACTGAAGGTCTACATTGATCAAAACAAGGAGAGGTACGTTGTTGATGTTGCCAAATTCAAGAAGTTTAAGCAAAGAATGGCCGAAAAGAAGGTTGACTATTTCAAAAAGCTAGTGAGGGAGAAATTGGAAGAATTAATTCCAGTAAAGGAAGCGTTTAATTGGGTTGTTGAAAAGAAGGCAGTACTACCTGAAGAAAGAATTACGTTGGCATTTGAGGAAGATGACATTTACGATAACCCAGTTTCGAAAACTCCGTCAGTTGATGATGTTGCTGTGGTAACGTTGGATAACTTCTTTAAGGGTCATCCAAAATTTGAAAGATTTATCAGGAAGAGGATTTCACAAGAAAGCAAATTTGATACGATCATCGTTAAGAGACAAAACAGAGCCAACGACTTGAAGATTATTGATTTTGAGGAAACCCTGAATGTTGAAAAGAATGGTGACATGATATTTGAAGCAGACGACGGAGATCAAAAATATAATTACACAAAGAAACACTTGTATGTA
>Ga0233412_10001238_pt1 | contig 13649 bp, 19 predicted proteins | sample Na_anoxic_4_MG_FD_180667 | JGI IMG/M metagenome (GOLD analysis project Ga0233412, IMG submission 180667) | Seawater microbial communities from Saanich Inlet, British Columbia, Canada - Na_anoxic_4_MG | ecosystem: Environmental > Aquatic > Marine > Inlet | place: Canada: British Columbia... | reverse complement strand
ACCCAGTAGAAAATATGGGTGCTACGCTTCTAAAGGAAGCTGCTAGAAAAACTGTTCAAGAAGCTGGCGATGGAACAACAACGGCTACAGTACTAGCGCACTCAATTCTAACTGAAGCGTATAAAAACCTAGACAAAGATAATATACGTAATATTAAAAACGGTATAACAAGTGCTGTTGATAAAGTAATTAATTACTTAGAAAAAAAGGTTATTGCGGTAGAAGGTAGTATGCTAGACGATGTAGCTACCATTAGTTGCAACAACGATGCTGAGCTTGGCAAAATAATTGGTGATGCTTTTAAAGCTGCTGGTGAAAACGGCGTGGTTATAATGGAACCTACAACTGAAGACAAGACAGAGTTTGAACTTGTTGACGGTGTGCAATACGAAAAAGGTTTAACAAACTCTCACTTTGTAACAAGCAAAGAAAAACGTATAGCAGAGCTTGATAACCCACTTGTGTTACTAATTGAGTCACCTATAGAATCTGTACGTAAGATTCAGTCGGTACTTGAATACGTAATTAAAAACAAAAAGCCTTTACTTATTATTGGTGATTTAGAAACCGAGGTGTTAGCCACGCTAGCAATGAATAAGGTTAAAGGTAATATAAAAGTAAATGTAGTAAATGCACCTACGTACGGTATAAACAAAAAAGACACAATGTCTGATTTAGCTATGCTAACCGGTGCTACTGTTATCAATGAAGATCTTGGTGATGACTTAGATGTTATAAACCCAGACTTCCTAGGATCATGTTTTAAGAGCACAACTAGTGATACAGATACAATACTTCAAGTAGATACTTCTACTGACGAGATAAAGCGTTTAATTGATTCAGTTAAAAAACTAATATCTAAAGCTAAAGCTCCCGGTGAAATTATAAGACTTGAAAAAAGATTAGCTAGACTATCAGCGAAAGTTGCAGTTGTAAAAATAGGGGCTAACTCAGAGATAGAGTTAAAAGAAAAATCAGATAGAGTCGAAGATGCTATCTGTGCTACTAAAGCCGCGGTAAAAGAAGGTATAGTATCTGGAGGTGGTATAGCTCTTCGCGATGCATCTAATAAAACCAAAGGTAAAAACGTTGGTGAAAAGATATTGCTAGAGGCTATTAAAGCTCCGTTTAAAACTATACTAAATAACGCTGGACTAGAAGAGGTTGGTACGCCCGAAGAAGGTATGGGTGTTAATGTAGTTACAGGTGAAACTGTTCACATGGTTGATACAGGGATTATAGATCCTTTACTTGTAACTAAAAGCGCACTCAAACACGCGGCTTCAGTGGCTACCACTATATTATCTACAGATTGTGTAATCAATAATTTAAGAGTTGGAGATGAAAGCAATAGGTAGAAACATAGTAATAAAAAAGAAAAAAGAAGACACCGTCAAAAAAACTGACGGTGGTCTTATGTTAACTGGTAAACAAAGAGTTGATATTCGTTATAAAGAAGCAACTGTACTTCATTGTGGCAACGACGTTAAAGGTGTAGAAGAAGGTCAAACAATATTCTACGATAAAAACGCTAGCCACAGACTTGAAGTAGACAAAGAGGTTTTTTATGTTATACGAGATGTAGACGTTGTAGTTGTGCTATGAGAATAGATGCTAGTGACATTAGGGATTTAAATCTTCTTAAACACTATCGTATAATACGTAAGTGGGCTTGTAAAAATAATGATTTAAACGATGCAGAGCTAGAGCTTTTAATTTATTTAGACTGCATGGATATGTTTACTAGAAAAGATTTTGAAGACGGTACATATTCTTTTAGTTGGGATAATCGTAGATGGAATAAGCTTTTACAAAACGATTGGATTACGCTTTGGCGAAGAAACAATAGGACTACACAAAAGTATAATATATATAAAGTTTCTTTTAAAGGCAAACAACTAATATCAAGAGTATATAAAATAATGCTTGGTGAAGAGGATATACCTACTAGCACTAGGCGCAACAGTATAATGAAAGGCAAAAGCTATAGCGATAAAGTTTATTCATTTGCTATTAACAATGTCAATAAAGATAAAGAAAGATAATTATGTCTAAAAAAGGAATGAAGTACGACTATAAAAAAGCGCACGATAAAAATTTACCAATGTCCGAGAGATTTCACTACTTAGAAAACGCTAGGCATGACCAAGACACTGGTTCGCCAGCTACATTTATGGGAGGTATTGCCGGTAGTACTTTAAGCGCGGGTTTAAGCGCTAGCGCTAACGCTGGTGGTAATTTTGATAGAGCTAAATATGAAAGATTAGCCCAAATGGATGGGGTGTTTGGAAGATTAGGCCAAAAAGTATTAGATCAAAATCCTGTTGCTCCACCCGCACCTGTAGCACCTACAGTTGATATGTCTGCAGGATCGACAATGGGTGATGGTACTATGGATCAAGCAAATCCTTTTGAAGGTAAAACATTTCAAATTACCCCAGCTAATATGATGGGCAATGCTAAGCCTGTGTTTAACGAACAAACCCAAGGTATGGCACAGACTGCTTTTGGCTCTGGTTTAGAACGACAAATGTCTATGCCTAACTCAGGATCTGTTACGCAGATGAAATCTCCTTTAGAAGGAAACGCTTTTATTGGTGCTAAAATGGCTGCTGAAAAAGCTGGTGAGTCTACTTTTGAAGTTGATGGAAAAACATTTAATGTAAAATAAATAATTATGCACGATAATATAAGTAAATTACTAGGCAAACCTACACTAGAAGGTCAAGTAGGAGAATCACACGTTTGGGACGGGCCACTAGATACTAGCGGTTTTCCAATGGGTAAAGGCAGCAGCTCTGGTATTACAGGTATGCAAGTTAAAAAATACCCTTGCAAATCATATAGCCTACAAGGGCCAATAACCCAACGGGCTAAAGGATTTTAAGATGAGTCTTAACGATTTAAAATTATACGCTATTAATACAACCACACTTGGTGTAACTACATTTGCACAAATAGAAATGAGTTTAAAAGTATTACTTTTAATAGTAACTATTGGTTACACTGTGAATAAATGGATGCAGCTTAAAAAGAAAAAATAATGTTTAAGTATTTTACTTACGAAGAGTTCGATTCGCCTGACGTACAAGGTAGCGGGCAGATGATGAGTAAAAAACTTATAAGCATATTAGATAGCATAAGAGAAGAGCTAGGCACACCTTTACGTATAACATCTGGTTATCGAACACCTTCACATAACGAAGCTGTAGGTGGAACAAGTAAGTCATCTCATTTAAAAGGACTTGCTGTAGATATAGCTTGCAGTAAAAGTAAAGAACGTTTCTCTTTGGTTAGAGAATTATTAGAACACGGTGTAGACCGTATAGGTATTGGTGATACTTTTATTCACGCTGATATAGACGATGATAAATCACCTAATGTAATTTGGACATATGGCAACTGATAAGAAAACACTTAAGTGTAACAAACCTAGGCGTACGCCAGACCATAAAACTAAATCACATATTGTAAAAGCTTGCAGTGGTGGTTTAGAAAAAATTATACGATTTGGTCAACAAGGTGTTAGCACAGCTGGTAAAAAAACAGACGCTAAGTCTAAAGCGCGTAGAGCTAGTTTCAAAGCTCGTCACGCTAAGAACATTAAAAAAGGAAAAATGTCTGCCGCTTATTGGGCTGACAAAGTAAAATGGTAATTATGGGAACATTTATGACAAAGCACTGTGGTTCTGCTTTAAGATACGGATCACCAATGAAAGTTGTTAAAGCGCCTGGTGTTGAAGACGATGACACAGAAGATATGCCAATAGAAAAAGATGCTACTGGTAAAAGAAAAGAAACAAGCGCTAAGGCAGCTAAATTGCGTAGAAAAGGAGAAGAAGCTTTAGAGTCTGGTAACACAGCTAAAGCTAATAAAATGCGTTCTCGTTATGATCGCAAAAACGCTAGAACAGAAAGACAAGAAGTTCGTAAAGAAAATAGATCTGCTAAAAGAGTCGCAAGAAAAGAAAAAGCTATAGCTAGAAAGAAAAGTAAAATATAGTGAAATCAAAAGGTTTAGGAGACGACATAGCGAAGTTTACTAAAGCTACAGGTATTAAAACTGTAGTTGATAAACTTTCAGAGGGGTTAAATATTCCTTGCGGTTGTTCTGCTAGACAAGCCTGGTTTAACGATAAAGTACCTTACAACAAATAATATGGCTTTTAAATTAACACCACCATTTTCAATAGACAATACTCCTATATACAGTGTAGATATGGAGGACGGTGTGTTAGGAAAAGCTAATAATAACGGTACGATTATTATAAATAAAGATGTACCGTGTGATAAAATACAAGAAGTTATAAACCACGAAATGGTTCATATAGACCAAATGCGTAGAGGTGATCTTGATTATGATAATAAAAACGTATATTGGAAAGGTAAGGTAATACCTCGCTCGAGTATTAAAGAAGGAGCAAAAAACTTACCTTGGGAAAAAGAAGCTTACAACAAAACAAAATAAAAACAAAGAAAATGCCTTACGATAAAAAACCCGGCGCTGCCGTTAGAATGTACGATAAAAAAGGAAAACCCGCTGGACTAATGCTAGAAGGTTCTATGGCTTATATGGAATCTATAAGTCAAGAAAAAAGTAACTTAATGCAAGATATGCCAATTGATAATAGAGGTATTAGTCAAATGTCTCCGTATAAAATGGACGATCCAGATCCAAAGAAAAAAGTAGAAAAAAAAGAAAAGCAATCAGCAAAGGATAAATTTCAAAATGCATATCTAGACAAAGGTGGTGATATAAAAAAATTGCAAGAAGCTACTAACCGTGTTATAGACGAAAAAGGAAATGTTAGAGCAAATCCAGGTTCTATTAAAGAATATGACTCAACTGTTAAGTAAATGAAAAAAATTCTTCAATTTATAACTGGAGGTCTCATCAAAGACATAGGTCAAATAATAGATGATTTAGTAACTACAGATGAAGAAAGACTTGCGGCTAAACAAAAAGTTGAAGAGCTGCTAGAGCAAGCAGACAAAGATGCTCAAGACCAGGTAACAGCAAGATGGGAGTCGGATATGAAGTCCGATTCCTTCTTGTCTAAGAATATAAGGCCAATGGTTCTTATATACCTTACCTTTATATTTTCTGTGTTAGCGTTTTTTGATGGTAACATAGGAGAGTTTTCAATAGCAGAGGATTATATACCTATATTCCAGTCGCTATTAATAACTGTGTATGGCGCTTATTTCGTGGGTCGTACGTGGGAAAAAGGTAAAAAAATAAGTAATAATAAGTAAAGTTAAATAACTTAAATTAAATTAAATGTCAAATTCAATTACAGCTGAAGAGCTTAAAACTATTAAAGAACAACAAGCAGAACTAAGTGTTGTTTTAAATCAGATAGGTCAATTAGAAGCAAATAAACATTCGCTGCTTCATAAAATTGCTAGTATTAACGAAGGTATTGAAGATACTAAAAAACAACTAGAAGAAACATACGGAACTATCAGTATTGATTTAGAAGATGGTACGTACACTGAAATCGAAAAAGAAGACGAAGGTGAATTAGCTGTAGTTAAAGCAGAAGACTAATGAGTACTGTTATAAGAAAAATCAGTATTGGTTCTGATTACAAAAATGATGCGATGCATTACGCTGTCGGCCAGCAAGTATATGGCGGGCACGAAATATCGCATATTTTGTTTGAAGATAAAGATGCTTCTTATAACATATTTATAAAGAAAAACAACGAGGTATTGCCATGGAAGAAGTTTAATTCTAACATGGCGGTATCTGTTGAATATGATTTAGAATATTAATGAGAAGTGTTTTTGATTTTATAGTCACGCCTGTTGAAAGTAGGTATGACAATGAAGTTGATATAAATGGTAATAAACTTATAGTTAATTCTAGTATAGAAAACTTTAAGTTAATAAGTAGAAAAGCTATAGTTATTTCTACACCATCAGCTTATTCAACACCAATAGAAAAAGGTGACGAGGTTATAATACATCACAACGTATTTAGAAGATATTATAACCAAAAAGGTAAAGAGGTTGATAGTAGCAAAACGCTAAACGATAATCAATACCTATGCCAATTAGATCAAATATATCTTTACAAAAATATATACCAGTGGAAACCTTTGGGTGAACATTGCTTTATAATGCCAATAAAAAATACAGACGACTGGTCACAAGAACCAGAAGTAAAAAATAAAGGTATAGTAAAGATAGGTAATAAAACCTTAAAAACTTTAGGTATAAACGAAGGTGATCTTGTTGGGTTTAAATCTAATAGAGAGTTTGAGTTTGTTATAAACAAACAAAGACTATACTGTATGCAATCAAATGATATTTTAGTTAAGTATGAGTTCAAAGGAAACGAGGAAGAATATAATCCAAGCTGGGCAAAAAGCAGTTGAGGAGTTAATAAAGGTAGCTAAAGAACCTATAGTTGATTCAGATGATGATATATCCGCTGACAGGCTTAAGAACGCAGCTGCTACTAAAAAGTTAGCTATATTCGATGCGTTTGAAATACTTGCTAGAATAGAAGAAGAAAAATCAATGCTTGACGGCGATACCAAAGAAACTAAAGAAAAAAGTTTTAAAGGTTTTGCGGAAGGTAGATCAAGATAATGTACGAGCAGTATTTAGTTAAAACAATACAGGACCATATAAAACCTAAAGTTTTAAAAAGAAACAACAGGTATAACAAATGGAGATACGGTTATGACGTTGAGCATGATATTATAATTATAAGCAAAGACGGAACCATAGGTGAGATTGTTGAAATACAAAACCTTAAAATAGCTTTGCCAAAAGAACCTGAAAACGTTTTTAGCATTTCTAAAAAAGTAGAAGAACAAAAATGGACTAAGGCAGAATATCCAAAAAAACTATCTAATATTAAAAGTGTTTTTGATTGGCAGCGTTACCCTAATAGTTTTAAAGAAGAATGGTACGATTATATAGATGAAGAATTTAAAAGACGTGAGCAAGGATATTGGTTCTATAATAAAGGTTTGGCTACTTACATTACTGGTTCTCACTATATGTACCTGCAGTGGTCCAAGATTGATGTTGGGGCAGCAGACTATAGGGAATCAAATAGATTATTCTTTATATTCTGGGAAGCTTGCAAAGCAGACGCAAGGTGCTATGGTATGTGTTACCTCAAGAACAGACGTTCTGGCTTTTCGTTCATGGCTTCCGGTGAAACTGTCAACATGGCAACCATATCAAGCGACTCACGGTTTGGGATATTGTCCAAATCTGGAGCCGATGCTAAAAAAATGTTCACAGATAAGGTTGTCCCAATATCTGTTAACTACCCGTTCTTTTTCAGGCCAATACAAGACGGTATGGATAGGCCCAAAACCGAACTCGCTTACAGAGTACCTGCTTCAAAATTAACAAGAAAGAAACTTAATGAAGGTCAAGTTGAAGAAGAAGTTGAAGGACTTGATACTACTATTGACTGGAAAAATACAGGTGATAACAGTTATGATGGTGAAAAACTAAAGCTGTTAGTGCACGATGAATCGGGTAAATGGGAAAGACCAGATAACATATTAAACAACTGGAGGGTTACAAAAACCACAATGAGACTTGGTAGTAAGATCGTTGGTAAATGTATGATGGGTTCAACTAGTAACGCTATAGAAAAAGGAGGAGGAAACTTTAAAAAACTTTATTATGCTTCAGATGTTACGCAAAGAAACCGCAATGGCCAGACTAGCTCAGGACTATATAGTTTGTTCATACCTATGGAATGGAACTACGAAGGATTCATTGATGCTTATGGCGTACCTGTATTCGACAAACCAAAAGACGCCGTTAGAGATCCGCAAGGAGACCTTATCACAACAGGTGTTATCGAGCATTGGGAAAATGAAGTAGATGGTCTTAAAAACGACCAGGACGGTTTAAACGAATACTATAGACAGTTTCCACGTACGGAGAAACACGCGTTCAGAGATGAAGCTAAGTTATCTTTGTTTAATTTAACTAAGATATACGAGCAAATAGATTATAACGAAGACATGAGAAATAAAACCTTAGTAACGCAAGGTAATTTCCAATGGACTGGAGGAGTAAAAGATACAACAGTTAATTTTATACCAGAAAATAATGGTAGGTTTTTAGTATCTTGGATTCCACCTGCAATATTACAAAATCGTGTAATAATAAAGAATGGAGTTAAACACCCGGGTAACGAGCATGTTGGTGCTTTCGGTTGTGACTCATACGATATATCAGGTACAGTAGATAATAAAGGTTCTAAAGGATCTTTGCACGGGCTTACAAAGTTTAGCATGGAAGAAGCTCCTTTTAATATGTTCTTTTTAGAATATATATCAAGACCTCCGACAGCTGAAATATTCTTTGAAGATGTGCTTATGGCTTTACATTTTTATGGTATGCCTATATTAGCAGAGAATAACAAGCCAAGGCTATTGTATTATTTAAAAAGAAGAGGTTATAGAAACTTCTCTATAAATAGACCTGACAAAACATTTAACAAGCTTTCAGTTGCAGAAAGAGAAATAGGTGGTATACCTAACTCTAGCGAGGATATTAAACAAGCACACGCCGCTGCTATAGAATCTTATATAGAAGATTATGTAGGTTTAAAAGAAACTGAGTATGGTCAAATGTATTTTCAACGTACGCTCGAAGACTGGGCTAAGTTTAACATAAACAATAGAACAAAGTTCGATGCAACAATAAGTTCTGGTCTAGCTATAATGGCTTGCAACAAAAACAAATACTCACCAGTGGCTGAAATAAAAAAAGAGCCAGTTAGTATTAATTTTACAAAATACGATAACACAGGTTATTCTTCAAAAATAATAAAATAAATGGTTTATACTAATGTTAATAGTTCTTTTCCAAGTCAGGTAGTACCAGACGCAGAGAAAAATACTTATGATTACGGCTTAGCCGTAGGTAGAGCTATTGAGAACGAATGGTTTAGAGGTGACAAAGGTTTAGGTGCTGGTGGTCGTTTTGGTAATAGTTGGCAAGACTTTCACAGACTTAGACTATACGCCAGGGGCGAGCAGTCAGTTGCTAAATACAAAGATGAACTATCTATTAATGGTGATTTATCTTATTTAAATTTAGACTGGAAACCAGTAGCTGTATTATCTAAGTTTGTAGATATTGTAGTAAATGGCATGACTGATAAAGGTTATAAAATAAAGTCATTTGCTTCAGATCCTTACGCTGTAAAAGAAAGAACAGCTCACGCTACTGGACTAGCTCAGGACGCTTTTGCACAACAATTAATAGAACAAGCAAAACAAAATTTAGGCATTGACGTTAAAAGAACCAACGTACCGCAAAACCAATTGCCAAAAAGTAAAGAAGAATTAGAGCTTCATATGCAGTTATCATATAAGCAAGCTATAGAAATAGCTGAAGAAGAGCTTATTGAAAATGTTTTTGATTATAATAAATATGAAGAAATTAAAAAAAGAATAGCATATGATTTAGTTGTTTTAGGTATTGGTGCTACAAAAACTAATTTTAATTTAGCTAATGGTATTACTGTTGATTATGTAGACCCTGCTAATTTAGTTTATTCATATACAGAAGATCCTAATTTTGAAGATATTTATTATGTAGGCGAAATGAAATCAATGAGCCTACAAGAGGTTAAAAAGCTTTTCCCTTACTTAACAGATTCTGATTTAGAAGAAATACAAAAATACCCTGGCAATTCTAATTACACGCGTAATTACTATGGCCAAGATGATCAATACAACCAGGTTCAGGTTTTATTTTTTGAATATAAAACCTATAATAACCAAGTATTTAAAATAAAAGAAACAGATCAAGGTCTTGAAAAAGCTTTAGAAAAAGACGATTCTTTTAATCCACCTGAAAATGCTGAAAACTATAACAAGGTACATCGAGCAATAGAGGTTTTATACAGCGGAGCTAAAATACTTGGCTACGAAAAAATGTTAAAGTGGGAGTTAGCTGAGAATATGACACGTCCTTATAGTGATCAAACTAAAGTTCAAATGAACTATAGCATTACAGCTCCAAGAATATATAAAGGTCGTATAGATAGTTTAGTAAGTAGATGTATTAGTTTTGCTGATATGATACAGCTTACACATTTAAAAATACAACAAGTACTAGCGCGTATGGTACCTGATGGTGTATTTGTAGATGTAGATGGTTTAGCAGAAGTAGATCTTGGTAATGGCACAAACTATAATCCGCAAGAAGCCTTAAACATGTATTTCCAAACTGGTAGTATTGTAGGTAGAAGTTTAACACAAGATGGTGATCCTAACAGAGGTAAAGTACCTATTCAGGAGTTACAAACGTCTTCTGGTATGGCTAAAATCCAGGCGCTCACACAAACGTATCAATACTATTTACAAATGATACGTGATGTAACCGGGCTTAACGAAGCTAGAGACGGTAGTCAACCAGCTAAAGATTCGTTAGTAGGTTTACAAAAACTAGCCGCGGCAGCTTCTAATACAGCTACAAAACATATATTACAATCATTAATGTATTTAACAGTGCGTAACGCTGAAAATATAAGTTTAAAAGCGGCTGATATGATAAGCTTTCCGCTTTTAAAAAGCTCGTTGATGAACAGTATAAGCACGTTTAATGTTGATACATTAGAACAAATAGAAAAACTAAATATGCATGAATTTGGTATATTCTTAGAGCTTGAACCAGAAGAAGAAGATAAGCAAAATCTAGAAAGGAATATACAAATAGCTTTACAAAACGGTGGTATTGATCTTGAAGATGTTATAGATATTAGAGAAATATCTAATATTAAACTTGCAAATCAGATGCTTAAAATAAAACGTAAGCAAAAGCAGGAGCGTGATCAGCAGATTACTCAAGCAAATATACAAGCTCAAGCTCAAGCAAACGCTCAAACAGCTGAACAAGCAGCTTTAGCAGAAATGCAAAAGCAACAAGCTTTAGCACAAACAGAGTTGCAAATAGAGCAAGGAAAATCTCAGTTTAAAATTCAGCAAATGCAAACTGAAGCTGAAATTAAAAAGCAATTAATGGCGGAGAAGTTTAACTACGACATGCAATTAGCTAAATTAGATGTTGATGCTCAAAAACAAAAAGAAAAAGAAATAGAAGATCGTAAAGACGAGCGTGCTAGAATTATAGGCACGCAACAATCAGAGATGATTTCGCAACGTCAAAACGATGAACTACCTAAAAACTTTGAGTCATCTGGATTTGACTCACTAGGAGGATTTGGACTTGAACAGTTTGAACCTCGTTGAAAATAAAATCCTTTAATTTTATATTATTATATTATGTCAGAAGAAGTAAAACAAGAAGGAGAATTTAAAATAAAGACTCCTACTAAACCTAAAAACTTAGGTGAAAAAAACGAAGTAACTAAAATTGAAATACCTAAAGAAGGTATTGAATATCAAGCAGAAGTAATTCCTGAGGTTACTAAAGTAGAAATAAAAAACGAAGATGCCGTTCAAACACAAGAGACAGATGATAGCAATGCTATTGTCGAAGAGTCCAAAGACAGTAGCAACAGCGAAGAAGTGGTTGAAGAAGTACGGACCACCGACGAAAGAGTAGAATCTCCTTTGACTGTAGTTGAAGATACTGAAGAAGAGCAAGAAGTTGTTAAAGAACAAACACAACAACCTGTTGTAGAGCAAAAACAACTGCCAGAAAATATTAACAAGCTAGTTACTTTTATGGAAGAAACTGGTGGAACTGTAGAAGACTATGTTAGGCTTAATGCAGATTATACCAATGTTGATAATAAAACTTTAATTAGTGAATATTATAAACAAACTAAACCACACTTAGATTTTGAAGATGTAAGTCTTTTATTAGAAGACTTTGATTACGACGAAGATATAGATGAACCAAGAGATATACGCAAAAAGAAAATTGCGTTCAAAGAGGAGGCTGCAAAAGCTAAAGACTTTCTTGAAGGCTTAAAGAGTAAATATTACGACGAGATCAAGTTGAGACCGGGTGTAACTCAAGAGCAACAAAAAGCGTTAGACTTTTTCAACCGATACAATGAAGAACAACAGGCAATAACAAGCAACAGGAATTCTTTTATTGATCGTACTAAAAATTTATTTAATGATAATTTCAAAGGTTTTGATTTTAAAGTTGGTGAAACTAAATTTAGATACGGTGTTAAAAATCCTAAAAACGTGGCTGAATCGCAATCCAATATTGACAACTTCGTTAAGACGTTCTTAAACGATAAAGGGGAAATTGGAGATATGCAAGGATATCACAAAGCTTTGTTCGCTGCCCGTAATGCTGATACTATAGCTCAACATTTTTATGAGCAAGGAAAAGCTGACGCTGTTAAAGATGTTATGGCTAAATCGAAAAACATTTCGACTGAGCCTCGTCAAACAGCTGCTGGTGAAGTATTTGTTAATGGGATTAAAGTTAAAGCAATGAGCGGTGTTGATTCTTCAAAATTGAAAATCAAAAAAATAACAATCAAAAAATAAAATAAATAATTATGGCTACTATAAGTCCTTTATTTGGGAGTATTGTCCCAAGTCAATCACAACAATTGCTAGATACTAACTTCCTTTCGTTTAACGGAGGATCTGGTGCTGGCGATTCTGATACATTCGCACAACAGTATCTACCTGAGATCTACGAACAAGAAGTAGAGCGCTATGGAAACCGCACGTTATCTGGTTTCTTACGTATGGTAGGAGCTGAAATGCCTATGAGTTCTGATCAGGTTATCTGGTCTGAACAAAACCGTTTACACATCGCATACGACGACTGTACTAATGATGGTGCTAATGCTATTACTATTCCTCTTCAAGCCGGAGTAAACAATGTTATTTCTGTAAACTCTACAGTTGTACTTATTGATAAGCTAGGTGCTGAGCTAAAAGCTGTAGTAACTGGTTCTGATATCGGTACGGTAGGTGTTGGTGCTGTTGTAACAGTAGCTCCTTATACAGCTGCAGATACATCTAGTCTAGCTGGAACTGGCGTAAAAATGTTTGTATACGGTTCTGAATACGACAAAGGTTCTTCTACACCAAATTACTCAGCCGCTAATACTAGTGGTTATGTAAGTGTAGATCCTTCTTTTACTCAATTTTCTAATTCACCAATTATTATTCGAAGCAAATATGTTGTTTCTGGTTCTGACACTGCTCAGATTGGTTGGGTTGAAGTTGCTACTGAAGATGGAACTGGAGGATATCTATGGTATCTAAAAGCTGAATCTGAAACCCGCTTACGTTTCGAAGATTATCTTGAAATGAGCGTAGTTGAAGGTGAAAAAGCTGCTACTGGTTCTGCTGCTGAAACTGCAAAGTTTAAAGGTACGCAAGGTTTGTTTGCTGCTATTAAAGACCGTGGTAACGTAGAAGCTGGTTACAATGCAGGAACTGGCCAACTTGGTTCGTTTGATGACATTCTTAGAAACCTAGATACTCAAGGAGCTATTGAAGAAAACATGCTTTTCTTAAATCGCGAAACTGCGCTAGGATTTGACGATATGCTCGCTGGAATTTCTGATGGTGGTAATGGCGGTACTGCTTATGGTTTGTTTGAAAACTCTGAAGATATGGCGTTAAACTTAGGTTTTAGCGGTTTCCGTAGAGGTTCTTACGATTTCTATAAGACTGACTGGAAATATCTAAATGATGCTTCTACTC
>Ga0233412_10001237_pt1 | contig 13650 bp, 13 predicted proteins | sample Na_anoxic_4_MG_FD_180667 | JGI IMG/M metagenome (GOLD analysis project Ga0233412, IMG submission 180667) | Seawater microbial communities from Saanich Inlet, British Columbia, Canada - Na_anoxic_4_MG | ecosystem: Environmental > Aquatic > Marine > Inlet | place: Canada: British Columbia... | reverse complement strand
CCTGCCCCTGCGGCCCTCCGCCGCCCTGCCCCTGCGGCCCTCCGCCGCCCTGCCCCTGCGGCCCTCCGCCGCCCTGCGCCCCGCCATACGGTCCGCCGTGCGGTCCGCCGCCGTGCGGTCCTCCGTGCGGTCCGCCGCCGTGCGGTCCGCCGCCGTGCGGTCCGCCGTGTTGCCCGCCGCCGTGTAGTCCGCCGTGTCCGCCGCCGCTCTGTTTCCCATCTCCGCCGTGCCCACCGCCGCTGTGCTGCCCCCCCTGGTACTGCCGCTAAGTGCGAAGCCAGGTGTGGCGTAGCATATCTGCTGGTGTAAAGCGCTCCGCTTCCCGGAAGCGGAGCATGGGCAGCAGGAAGTCCTTGAAGGCGAGCGCCTGTTCCGAGGTGAGCAAGGTGTTGTCTCGCTTCATCTTGTCCTCCAGATCTGTTTGTTCGACAAATGTCCGTCCACGCAGCATGCCCTTTGCATTGAAGAAGATGCGATGGCGCTTGCGCACCTGCCGGCTGAAGTTGCCCAGCAGCTCTGTGATCTGCTCCAAGTGGTTCAGGTCAATTTCCAGTTGGTCTTCTTCGTCTTCACTGTCCTCAGAAGACGACGACCATTTGGAGCTCAATGTATTGGCGGCGGCCTCCTCGGCCTCGGCCTCCTCGGCCTCCTCTTCCTCGGCCTCCTCGGCCTCCTCGGCCTCCTCGGCCTCCTCTGAAGCATCTTCGTCCGAGGGCGAGAAGTCTGTTTCTTCAAATTCGGGATCGAATAGCATGTAGGTGTTCACGATTTCGTAACATACGCAGGCCACCGACCACATGTCGGTTTTGAGGGTGAAGGGGCGTCGGTTCAGAATGCTTTCGACTGCACGATAGTTTTGGGTGGTCTGGGGTGCGTCGGCAAAGCTTGTGCCAGTAAAGTGTCGGGCATGCCCCACGTCGCAGAGGCGGAGCTGCCGTGTTTGGGTATTGACGAGGATATTTTCCGGCTTCAGATCGCTGTTGGAGTAACAGTGATCATGCATCCAGGCCATGCCGGTCATCATCTGCCGTATGTAGTGCTTTGCCACTGGGATGTCCATCCGGTGCATGCCCTCCTTGGATAGCTCGTACAGCATGGTGTACATGGTGGTCTCCATGCGCTCCATAACCGCATACTGGATTCCTTGATCACCGGTGATCACGTCCAGCAGGGAGAGTACGTACGGTGATCCGTGAAGAACACGCATAATCTTAATTTCGTCTTGAATGGATTCCACCGCCTCCTCAAAATGACGAGGTATTTTGATCGCAACTGGTTGGTGTTGTGAAACGCTTTCCATCACAATGCCGAAGCGGCCGTCGCCGAGCACCTTGCCCAGTGTGTACGCCCCTAACACGTCACCCTTGCGGAAGCTCTTGTAGTTGGGCATGCGCAGTGAAATGATATTATTCTCTGCGGCACAAAAAAAAATACGATGGTTGGTTGGCCGACTGTCGCCTAGACCGCCTTGGCCGTCGCCTTGGCCGTCGCCTTGGCCTTGGCCTGCTGCTGCTCAGCCTGTGCACGGCGCTTGGCTTTGTGCGAAATGCCCACTGCATGGTTGTCCATGGTGGTCAGCGGCCCCTGCTTGGTCCAGTTGAAGAAGAGGTTGTTGCGGCGGGACTTGTCCAGCAGGTAGCTGTCGCAGAAGTACTGCCGGGGCTTGGGCCGGATCTTGTACTGTGAGCCATTTTCACGATTATTGAGGTTGTAGGACTCGGTCTGGTTGTTGTCGATATCGTGGCCTATGTACGTACACAGTTGGTCCTTGGTGGCGGTGTCCAGGGTCTTCAATTTTTCGTTTATTTGGTACAGGTCGCAGCAGCTGGGCTGCGTCAGCCCGCTGTTGTCGACCGGCAGCGTGAAGCCCTCGGCGCTCAGCCGCCCGACCAGCGAGTTCAGGCCCGCCGAGTCGGTGTCGGTCGCAAAGGGGCCCAGCACTTGGTGCAAGGTGTCGCTCATGTATTGATCCTACGGCGCAGATAATCTTCTCCCGCTAGGGTGCGCCACTTCATCCCCGCAGGCGCCTTGCGGGAGCACTATTCTCTCCCCCGAGAGTGATGGAAGTGGCACACATTTTGGCGGCGTGGGGGCTGCCGACCTGCGTCATCCGCAAGGCCCTTCTGCATTGCCAGCACCCGCTGCTGGCGGCCCTGGGCGGAACCTTTCCGCCCGGCCGGCCGCCCGGCCGCTGGTGCAGCATCTGCGGCGAGCACAGCCCCCAGCTCCTCTTCCACTGCATGCGCACGCTGCAGCCGCTCTGCGAGACCTGCCTGCTGGGAGAGAGATGCCTCTACTGCTACCGCTACCGCTGACCCCGGCCATGCTTTGTTTTTTTGCGGAGCCTCGCTTGCGACGCCCCGGCGCCCCCTGGAGATCGCCTCGATACACGCTATCTTCTTCACGGCGCTCCGCCCGGCGCTCCGCCCGGCGCTCCGCCCGGCGTCGCTGCGGGGAGCTGCGGCGGCTGCCGTGGTGGTGGTGGTGGTGGCGGATGGCACTGTTCCGGTCCTCGTGGTGGCGGAGGCGCTCCTCGCACTCGGGGCAGAAGGGGAACTCGACCCAGCGCAGCGCCTCCCAGGTGCGCATGGTGCTCTCGCAGCGGGAGCAGCCCGCCATGCAGGACCGGAAGGCCTCGGTGGACAGCGTGGCGCCGGTGCGGCTGCAGCGGGCCTCCCGGCAGGTCTCGTAGCACAGGTTCTCCACCGGCAGCTCCGGCGCCTGCCGCTGCGGGCACCAGAGCTGGTCCGGCGCAGCGTCGGCGCTTGCGCAGTCGACCACTGCGTGTGACACTCGTCGGAGCGGGAACATCGAGCGGTTGTTGCTCCATCGCAAGATTATGTGCCGCACTGTTTCCGTGGTCTCCGCCGTCCTCGGGGTCCAGCCCCAGCACATCGACCAGCGCCAGCATGTCGCTGTCGCTCGCTGTCGTCTGAGACAGAGGAGATGTGATTGCCCTGACCGTAGACGACTTTACCGCTCTGGGCTTGCCTCGTCAGATTGCCCGAACCATTCCGTGGGATGAGACCGATCCACGGTGGGAAACGCTGTGGGGGGGGCGATGACTTTGACTGCAGCGCCCCGGGCAATAGCATGAGATTGCGGCACCCACTAGTTGTGCCGTCATCGAATGATGAGGCAGAAGTAGAACCATCCGAGGCAGAGGGCCAGCGTCGCACCGGCGAAGCCCACCAGCAGCAGCAGGGCGGCCGCCCACAGCGGAGCGGCGCAGCTCGGCCCGCCGCTCACCCCGACAGCAGTCGCCAGCGTCCCCGCCGCCAGCGGCGCCAGCACGGCGCAGTCTGACGCCCGGCGGTGCCAGACGAGAACTGTGATCGGCAGCAGCAGCAGTGCTGTGGTGACGCTTCCCCACAGCATCCAGGCGCCGCAGCGGTGCACCGTCGGCAGGGTGTTGGCCACAATAAACACGCCGCCGGCCAGCGCTGTGGCGAGCAGGCCCCATGCGTAGCGCATGTTCTGTGGCGAGGCGGGCTCACCGCAGGCGCAGCTGCGATTGCACCGTATTTTTTATCGTAGACTGCCTCGCTACAGCGCCGCCCCAGCTCGGTCAGCAGGACGGCCACACCACGACAGCCGGTTTGCGCCTTCACATTGGGGGTCGGAGAGCCGCTGGCCTCGCAATTCACAATGGCCGGGAAGATGATGATCGACATGGCGAACAACAAGGGGGAGACAGCGCTGCACTGCGCTGCCGGGGGGGGCAGCTTCGAGATTGTCGACGTCCTGATACAGAGCGGGGTCTTCGTCAACCCCCTTGACCTCCAGCAGAAGACGCCCCTGGACTGCGCCATCGCCGGCGGCCACACCGCCATCATCACACGGTTGGTCGGGGTGGGGGGCGAGACGGGGGCGGTCCGTTCGGCCGATACGAAAAACGTCTAGGGATCTGAGATACAATGCAAAATGTTGCAATCATCCGAGCCATCATGGACGATTTCTACTCCCTAATGCGCATGTGCAGAAAGTTCAACACCCGCCAAGCGCTGCATTGTGTACGCCGGCGCAGGAACTGGAAACAAACTGCTTGTGAAGACGCAGGGGTATGTGGTTGGCCACGCAAAGGGGGCGGACGAGCGCAGCGCCACATAGAAGCAGCGGCGGCACGCCGTGGTGGCCGTGGCGAGCGAGGACGTGCTTGTGCATCTCGCCATGCTCGGCCGTCACAATGCGGGGAACGTTTTCGAGAGGCCCACCCAAGACGGGGGCAAATTAAAGTCTAGCCTCTCTTCAAAGATGGCGGGCCGGTCGTCAGCCGCTCCGTCCAGGCAGGCGGCGGACATACTGAAAGACATTGCAAAACTTGCAAAAAATGGGGGCGGCAGCACGACTATGCTCGGCGAGCACGCCCGTGAGCTCATTGAGGAGTTCGCCGTGAAGGTCGGGCGTGAGGCGGCGGACAATCTGGAGCTGCGCAACCAGCTGGATGACGACTCTGTCCGGCTGACAGAATACGAGCACAAAAGACTCACGGACTGGCTCAAGCGCAGCGATGGCCGGCTGAAGAAGCTCCAGAAGTGGTACAAGAAGAATGTGAAGCCCCGTCTGAAGCGCCACCGAGAGTCCATCGGAGCGGTCTTCCTGCAGGCTATTGCCAAGAGCCAGCACCTGGCGAACTCGTTGAAATCGTACCTCCCCACCCGCAAGTTCAACTCCATCTGGAATCTGGCGAAGGAGGCCTATCACGATTTTACAGAGTATGCCGCCCAGGAGTACCAGGGCAGCCGCCTCCGGGCGCTGGTGGACTTGCCGCAGCAGCTCTACCGCCGCCACCAACTGCACCAAGGGGGGGTCAACGCTCCCACGCATGCGGTCAGTTCGGCGTACGTCGCCGGCATGCTGAACCCGGTCCAGATAGAACATTGAAACGCTGACACTGGGAAGGAACCAGGGAAAGCTTTCGCCTGCAACCGCCATACACGGGGAAAAGGCCGCAGCAGTTGCACAGCGCACACCACAATCAATGGCGCTTGGCAAGGCCGGCCTGTGCAGCGGCTGGCGCCGACGGTTCAGTTCTCCTCGCTGCCGGGTGCGGCTGCCCCGCCACGGATCGGCGGCAGCCCCACCAGCGCCCGCCCCAGCTCGGTCAGCGCCGGCGGCGGCAGCTCCTGCACCTCCGGCAGCGGCTGGCCGGGGTAGCAGCGGGGCCGCTTGGCGAAGAGCATGGGCCGGTGCGGGCAGTGGCAGGTCATGCGCTGCTCCGCAAACGCCTTCTGCCGCTTGCGCAGCAGCGCCGGCGTGGCGGCGGCCCGGGGCGTCATGCAGACGTACACCACCGCCCGCTCGCTCGGCTGGGCCCGGCCCCGGGTGGGCTGGCGGCCGCTGTGGATGGTGCGGCTGTCCCACAGCACGAGGCTGCCGGCGGGGCAGCGCACGCACTCCTGCGGGCAGCCGCACTCCTCGACGTAGTAGCGGATCATCTCGTCGGTGAGCTGGTTCCAGTGCTGGGTCCCGAGCAGCTCGGGGAAGCGGCCGCCGGCCTCGGCGTGGAAGCGGTGGCTCTTGCGCAGGAAGGTGAGCGTGGCGTCGCCCGGCTCGGTCGGCTGGCCGTTGATCCAGCCCTGGTAGCAGTCCAGCTCGTTGCGGGTAAACGACTGGTCGCAGTGCAGCTTGTTCATCCCCTGGAACCAGCCCCGGCCGGTGCGCTCGGGGGGCACGCCCAGCGCCACCCCGTCGAACGAACAGATCAGCTCCGCCGGCGGCACCCCCCACAGCTCGGCGAAGACGTCGCACACCGCCGGGTCCTGGCGCACGTTCCAGCATGCCTGTGACTGCCCCAGCTGCCAGTGCTGAAAAAGCATGCCGTGCTTCGGCTGCAGGGCGTAGATGCCCTTCCACGTCGCCGGGTCCGCCCGCCGCAGCGGCACCCGCCAGCCCTGCGACAGCTGCTCGACCGCCGCCCACAGGCCGCCCGCCAGGGCGGCGCACTTGGGGGCGTCGAGCACGCCGGGCAGGATCGCCACGCCGTGCTCTTGGAGGCACGCCTTTAGCTCTTCTTTCGTCTGCACGGTGTACGCTTCGCCGGTGTAGGGCGGCATGGCGAGTGCCATCTTGGTCCCTGTGGTGCCGGCAGTCGGGTTTCCTGCACCGAAGGCAGAAGGCGCAATACGGTCGTTCTTCTTCGGCTCCGCTGCGCCTAGCGGCGGGCAAGGAGAAGCACAGGCGACTTGAAGCGGGATGGGTGACAGTACGCTGGTGCTGCTCGCCAGCATGGCGATAGGCGTGGCGGTAGGGTCGCTGTACCTCCTGGCGTCCATGTGGGAAAATATCGACGGTTTAACAGGGATGTATTAAATCCGTTCACCACACGCCCTTGCCCTGCTGCTTCTCCGTCCAGGCGACGTACTCGGCCGGGTGGAAGAGGATGTAGAGCAGCTTGGCCAGGTTCAGCACGCCGAGCAGCGTCATCGCCACCACCAGGATGCCGCTGAGGGTGCCGAGCGTCGAGTTGGTGAGCACGGCGTGGAACCCCTCGTTGGCGAGCACGATCCATCTCGCCCCGGCCTCGCAGGTGATGGCGTGGGCGGCGGGCGTCGAGGCGGGCTGCCGCTGCTGGAACTGGTGGCAGAAGTAGAGCAGCGAGAGGCAGGAGAGCAGCGCCCCCTGGGCGAGGAAGCGGCGGGGGGGGCCGGCCTCCGTGTCCGCCAGCAGCCCCACCAGCGTCATGCTGAAGAAGCTCAGCCACACAAAAATACCGTAGCGGTAGCCGAGCACGCAGTCCACCTTGCACAGCACATCCAGCGTCTTGAAGTTGGGCGTATTGGTGGGCATGGTGGGCATGGTGGGCAAGTCGCCATGGCTGGGTTCCCGCTCGCCCGAAAAAAAAGGCATAGTCAGGAGTGCTTGCGGTCGAAGAAGGCGGCGGACGTCTCTCGCCATTGTCCATGCTGCACGATGCGACCGCCCGCCAGCACCACCGCTGTATCGTAGACTCCAGCGGGCGTGTGCATGATGGTCATGACGGTGCAGCCGCTGCGCTGCCGGATGGCTCGCACCGCTGCGCTCGCCAAGGCCTTGCCGTGGCAGTCGAGGGCACTGTCGTATTCGTCCAGCAGCAGCAGCCGCAGCCGCTGCGGCGCCTCGAGGACGGCGGCCAGCACCCGGGCCAGGCCGAGCCGCTGCCGCTCGCCGCCGCTCAGCGCCGCCACCTTCTGGCCGCTCAGGTGCTGGACGCCCAGCATGGCGGCTGCCCGGACAACGTGTTCGCCGAACGCCTCCCACGTACTCCACGTCGCCGACTCCGGGGACAGCTTGCATCCGTACGCCACATTGTAGGGGACTGTGGCGTTGGTGAACAGCTGCGGCTCCTGCGTGCACACCAGCACGGCGTGTGCCGGCGGCAGCGCCGCCGCCCCGGCGCTCGGCGGGTGCCAGCGCTGCAGCAGCCGAAAGAGCGAGGTCTTGCCGGCACCGTTCCCGCCCAGCACCGCCACCCGGCTGCCATGCGGCACAGCGAGGCAGATGTCGTGCAGCACGGTCTTCTCGCCCCGCACCAGCTCGACGTGCTCGAGGCGGACCGAGCCGTCTGATGTGGTTGTCGGCGGGCATGCCGTGCTGGCGGGCGCCGGGGCGATGCGCCACAGGGCGCCGTCGGCGGTGCGCCGCAGGCGGCGCTGCCGCTGGTAGTTGCGGCACTCGCCGAGCCCACGCTGCACCTGGCCGGCGTAGAACAGCACCATCACCAGCTGCGCCGCCTGCGGCAGGTAGCCGTGTGACAGCCACAAGACGATTCCTGTCTGCAGGTGTGCCACCCAGTGGCGCATCGAGCCTTGCACGTTCCAGAGCCAGGACCACGGGTAGTGGCAGGCCAGCATGCGCTCGCACGCCGCCCGCAGCCGCTCCATCTCGTGGTATGGGCGGTCAAAGACGGTGACTGTTTCGTGGTATTGGGTCGATTGCATGGCGGTGGCGTACATGTCCGCCATCACTTCGTTGTAGCGCAGGTCCATCTGGTCTTCCGTCAGGGCCTGCCGCTGGCAGAGGTGGTGGTGGGCGAAGTCGCTCGCCACCAGAAAGGTTACGCACAGCCAGTTGCGGGGCGCCCGCAGCAGCTGCAGCAGCTGCAGCGCCCCCACCAGCACCGACAGCACCCCCGGGATCAGGTCGATCGCCAGCCGGGAGCGCACCTCCGCCGTGCGCTCGCCCACGGTGCGCAGCAAGGAGAACCTCTCGAGCAGGCTGTCCTCGTGGCCGGCCGGCCCCACCAGGCACCGCCGCTGGCGCCGCTGCAGGTCCTGCACCTGCGCCGCCACGCCGCTCTGCAGGGCGTAGATGTGGCGGTGCGATGCCAGGCAGTAGCGCAGCGCCAGCCAGCCGGCGCCGGTGGCCACGTAGGAAAACGAGGGTGCCGCCTGCTGGAGCAGCATGTTGTTAATGGAGTACCCCACCAGCACCACCTTCATGAGCCGCTCCGCCGCCGCCAGCAAGCATGCCGTCCACATGTTGCTTATAGGGTCCGAAATGTGCGCTGCGGAGATGAACGAGATACCTAGCGTGGGGTGCGCCGCTTGCGGCGGCGGCGGAAGTGCGGGGCCGCATGGTCCCGGCTCTGCAGTGGTGTGCCGTGGCGCAGAGCCCGATACCTCTTGTCGCTGTAGCGCAGGTAGTCGTCCAGATGCCGGTTCAGGCGGTCCATCTGCCGGAGCAAGTGCTGCACCGTCATGGCCTCGGCCTGCGCCAGCGGCGAGGCCTCGGTGGCCGGGGCACCCAGGCCCAGCGAGCGGTGCAGGGTCCGGGTGTGCTTGACGAATTTATGCAGGCGGCCGGGCCGCAGCGCATGCCCGGACAGCTGCCGCAGCAGCTGCTCGGGGCGCAGGGGCATGCTTTTACTGAGGGCGGCACATTATGTTCGCAGCTGCGGGCGACGAGCCGCATTTTTTTGATGCCTCTTCAGCAAAAGGCGAGGCCGGGATGGACGACATCCGACAAGCCATCCTGGATGCGGCTCGCTTGACATCCCGCATCAAGTGGCGTGACCAGCACCAGCGGGTCACGTCGACGGTGCCGACCGATGCGGACATCCTCACGCCGGTGTACGAAATAGAGCTGCCCTCGTTTGTGGCCCTCACCCATTCTCGCCTCTACCTCACCGAGCCGGCACCGCCGCTCCGCAGTGCCATATCGCTGGAGGGTGTCCTTCATCGTGATGGTCATTACGAGGCAGCCCTGCGGCCAGGCACGCCGGCCACGCCAGCAGCGGACACCACCACACTGGACATCGCCAAAGCGACGCCGGATCAGGACCGAGACACCACCGAGGAGCTGCGGCGCCGCACCGGCGTGGCCCCGCTGCGGCTGGCGGCGTGCCCGGGGCAGGCGGTGCTCTTTGCGCTGCTGCACAAGAACGATCCCAAGCTGGCCGAGCTGGTGTGGAACCGCAGCCTGCGCACCGCCCAGCAGCAGCTCGCCGTGCTGGCCGAGCGGCGGCGGCGGCTCTGGGCGGGGCTGCAGCGGCGGCGGGCGTGCGACAGCCTGCGGGCGCTGCGGCAGGCGGCGGCGGCCGAGCCGGCGCCGCTGGGTGGCGGGGGCCCGTCTGCGGCGGATGACTACTACCGCACATGTGTGCAAGGGATTCTCCGGGAAAATCCGACAGTGTCCACCGACAAGCCTGCGCTGGAGTGGTCCGGACCGGCTGTCGACGGCAAGGATGTGGTGTACACAGTGGAGGGGAGCAAGCCTTACTACGTCCTGCCGCCGGCGTGGTGGGGGAGCAGCAACCACGTCATGAACATGACCGATCTGGAAGTCACACGTCGACAATATGGGCCCAAACAAACGTACAAAGAGCAGTCCCTGATCAAGCTGGCCGCACCGGAGAAAGAGACTCCATCGGAGGCGGTGCGGGCAACTGTCCACATGAAACTTTCGAAGGACCCCATCAGAGGCAACGAGCCCGAGGACAACAGTGTTCTGGGTATAGCTGCACTCCAGTTTGACCCTGGTGCGGAGAACAATCTGGAGAACAAGGACAGCGATGAAAACGAGCGTCTGTATCGGTTGCCAAACTACACGGAAAATCCCCCGCAAGAGCCTCTGGGGATGCATGTCATGTGGACGGAGGGGCGTCATGTGGAGGGAATTGTGACGCAAATCAAGACCCCGGTGATGCGGAACGAAAAGCCGGTGTACTATGTGGTGTATGCAGACGGGGATGTGGAAGACCTGACGTGGGACGAGCTCAAGGAAAGAAAAGCGTATTACCTAAAGGCCACGCCGAGCGAGCTCACCATGTCCAGGGCGGAAATCGTTCAGCTGTGCCCCGGGCAGCCGGCGGTGGTGCCGCAATTTTACGCCACCCCACAGTGCCCGCTGCGGGAGGCGGCGGGCGGCGGCTATGGCGTCCGCTTCCACCTCGAGGACCTGCTGCGCCGGCTGCGGCAGCTGAGCGGCACCGAGGCGCTGCGGCACCGGGGCGAGCGGCTGCTGGCCGCCACGCCGGCCGAGCAGGCCGAGCTGCGCTCCTTCGCAGATGCCGTGCAGCAGCAGCTGCGCTGCGGGGAGCCGGCCGAGCCGGCGGCCGAGCCGGCGGAGCGCACGCAGCGGGAGCTGGACCGCCAGGCCCGCATCGTGTCCCAGCTGCAGAGCGCCCCCCGGCTGCGCAAGGGGCTGCACCGGCTGCGGCAGGAGCAGCTCGGCGTGGTGCAGCACCTGCGCTCCATCGCCCGCCAATTGCACGAGAGTGGCGACCAGGCGGAGCTCTACCAGTGCGACGGCCTCTCCTACTCGCTGTACCAGCAGGCGGGGATGGGGCCGCTGGACACGTTCCATGCGGCGAGGATGCTGGAGGCGCTGACCGGCGGCGTCGGGGCGGCGGGCGGCCTGGCGACCCACCATGCGAGGCCGCTGCCGGCGCTGAGCGAGGCGCACTTCGGCCTGGCCTGGAAGGGCGGGCGGGCGCCGCTGCGGGGCGCCTTCGAGGGGGGCGAGTACGATGCCCCTGCCAGCATCGACGTCCCGCTGGCGGCCGCCGGCGGGGCCGGCGGGGCGGCGCACTACCGGCTGTATTGCATCGTGTACCACCGCCTGGCGACCAGCGGCGGCGGGCTGCTGGACAGCCTGTGCCTCTTCCGGGTGGGCAAGCGGTGGTATGAGTACGATGCATATCGTTCGGAGCGGCCGATGGTCGAGCGGCGGGGTGCTACGACACAGACCCTGCTGGACGAAACAAAGACCCGGGCGGAGCTGTACCTGTACAGCAGCCGCAGCGAGGCGGCGACGCAGACGCAGTTCCTGGCGCCGGTGGCGGGCTGGGCGGGCCGCTGCCTGCGGGTGCCGGACGCCCCGCTGTGCGGCGGCGAGCTGTACCTGACGCCCACCGAGGCCGCCACCGTGCTGGCGGCGCCGCCGCTGGGGCAGAGCACCGTCCACAGCTGGCGGCGACCGGCGGCCGACCACGATCGGCCGCTGAGCGGCACCGACCTGCTGCGGCAGCGGGTGCTGCGCTGGCGGCGGCGGCCCCCCCGCTCCGGCGGCGGCCGCCGGCCCTGGATGGCGCAGCTGCGCAGCGCCGCCGAGGCGCTGCCGCCCGAGCGGCGGCGGGCGGCGCACCTGCTGCTGCGGGACTACCCGAAGAGCCGGGACGTGGCGGAGCTGCAGCAAGCGTACGAGCTTCTTCCGGAGGCGCCCGAGCTGGCGGCGCTGCGGCAGCTGCTGCAGTGGCTCATCGCCAAGCACCTGTGGAAGGGCGAGGCGGCGTGCAGCAAGGAGCTGCTGCACTGGTACGGCGAGACGCAGTCGCCGGTTACGACGCCGCAGCGGTCATGCATCGTACATCACGCCCACACGCACCACCTGGCCATGGCGCCCCCCCACGTGGATGCGGGCGGGGCCATGGTGGTGGCGCTGCGGCGGGAGGTGGGGTTCCCGGCCACGCTGACCGATCACGAAAAAATGGCGCTGCAGGTGCAGCTGAGCATCAGCCAGCTGCTCCGGGCCCGGTGTGTGTTGTACGATCCCCAGGGGCAGCGCCAGATTGTGGAGGTGACGGCCGAGCCGGGATGGTGGGAGAAGCACGGGCCTGCCTTGCTCGGGTTTGTGGCGCTGCTCCGCACCTTGTGCGACCGTGACAAGGTCGGCGTCACCCGGCTGCTGCGCCGCTGGGAAAACGAGGGAGTCGACTACCCGCAGGGTATGGATGCGTCAGACCAGGTGATTCCGTACGGTGACGGTCAGCTGCACGCCACCTGCCTGCGCTCGGGGCGGCCGCTGGTGCGGCAGGAGCCGGCGGGTACGCCCGGGGCGGCGTACCGCATTGCGTACATCTCCCCCCATCCGCAGCACAACACTCCGCTGAATGCGGTGGAGGTGGTGTGGTACAATAAAGACTCGTATTTTGGTGCTGCGCCTTCCTGAGACCCCGGCGGGCGAGCGGGTGAGGCAGCCACCAGAGGGATGTTTGTGCGGCAGCTGTACCGCCTGGCGGTGGATAACGAGATCAGTCGGAGCATCTCTGTTCGCCTGAAGATCTACCAGGGCCAGTGGGTGCTGGCAGTGTGCTCGGCGGACCCGCAGTGGAACGAGGCGTCGCAGTGGCTGCGGCAGCTGCCCAGCCTGGGGGCGGCGCCCTCCATGGCCGCCTTCTGGCGCTGCCTGGCGCAGAGCGGCTTCACCGAGCTGCTGGACCTGCCCGAGCTGCCGCCCTCGCAGCGGGGGCAGCGCCGGGTGTTCCATCATTCTTCGTTCGGCCCCTGCCTGGGTCAGCGGCTGCCTGACCTCGAGTGTCAGCACGAGAGGGAGAAGACCATGTGGCGGCTGCAGGTGCAGTGGGCGGCTCTGCAGAAGCTGCGGCATCGGCAGCTGGAGCTCGAGCAGGAGCTGTCAGAGATGCGCCGGTCCTTCCGGCAGCAGGTGGAGGAGCAGGTGACCTGCGAAATGCAGAAGATTTACGAGGAGAGGGCGAGCGACGGTCGCTATGACATCGGCGAGATGATGAACTACACCTCGCCGTCTCAAGAGGTGACAGGGGACGACATGCTGGATGATGTGATGGGGCTGGACCCCGAGGACGACTGTGTGGCACATAATCTTGCGGTGGAGCAACAACCGGCCGATGTTCCCACTTCGACGGGTGCCGCATGCAGTGGTCGACTGCGCAAGCCCCGACGCTGCGCCGGACCAGCTCTGGTGCCCGCAGCGGCAAGCGCCAGAGCTGCCGGTGGAGAACCTGTGCTATGAGACCTGCCGAGAGGCCCGCTGCAGCCGCACCGGCGCCACGCTGTCCACCGAGGCCTTCCGCTCCTGCATGGCGGGCTGCTCCCGCTGCGAGAGCGCCATGCGCACCTGGGAAGCGCTGCGCTGGGTCGAGTTCCCCTTCTGCCCCGAGTGCGAGGAGCGTCTCCGCCACCAAGAGGACCGGGCCATCCACCACCACCACCACCACCACCACCGCAGCAGTGCCTCCCGCAGCTCCCCGCAGCGACGCCGGGCGGAGCGCCGGGCGGAGCGCCGGGCGGAGCGTCAGGAAGATAGTGTGTATGAGAGTGCGCCGGGGCGTCGGCTCTGGGGGTACTGGACTGAGAGCTGAGCGCTTCCACCAGAAAGACACATGTACTCACCGCACCATACAGTGAGTGCCCCCCACATCGTCACAAATCTTGGCATCATCACAGGATGGTCTGGTGTCACAGCGTTTTC
>Ga0233412_10001235_pt1 | contig 13662 bp, 15 predicted proteins | sample Na_anoxic_4_MG_FD_180667 | JGI IMG/M metagenome (GOLD analysis project Ga0233412, IMG submission 180667) | Seawater microbial communities from Saanich Inlet, British Columbia, Canada - Na_anoxic_4_MG | ecosystem: Environmental > Aquatic > Marine > Inlet | place: Canada: British Columbia... | reverse complement strand
CTGATGAGGCCGTGAGTTTTGTTAAGAAAATGGAATCCACATTGACTGAAGCTGGCTTAGATATTGATACTATATCACTTGAAGCAATAAAGAATTATTTAGCAGACATTGTTTCATCTGGTAAAAATTCTCCCTCAAGATTACTAGCACTTGCCCGTTACTATTTTGTTATTGATAAACATAATATTTATATATATTTCACTAAGCTTTTCGGCGGATATGGAGTTATGGATAATATAAAAAAACGTCTTGAATGGCATACGGACAAGGAAACACTTGAGCTGGTTTTCAATGGTTTAGATGAGCCTGTTCTTGGTTCTCCTCCCGAAAGCTTTCCGGTTTTTACTTCTGAATTTATGAAACAACTCAAAAAGTATCTTTCTCCTGCAAAATATCGCCTGGTACTTGCCGGTAATAATCATGGTATTCCTGAAGAAGCTATGCAGGCTGAGAAAAAAATGTATGATGAAGCAGCTTCGCTGGATGAGTATTTGAAAGGTCGACATGACAGAAATATTGCTGAAATTCAGCAGTATTGCAATGAAGGCAAGGTTTGGTATGAGCAGGAAATCACCCAGGAAATGGTTGATTATGTGAAGGAGAACCAAGAGATTCTGTCAGGTGTGCATAAGGGTGATAAAATTTATGTTACAAAGATACCCTTCGACGGAATAAATTATCTGGCAACAAGTGATCCCATTTTGAAATCCTATTATGCCTGCCACTGTCCTTTTGCACGTGAGCGTATTCTAGACGAGGGGAAAAACAATGTTGATGCCGACTGGTGTTATTGCAGCGGCGGTTTTGCCAAATTCCCTTTCGAAGTTATCTTCGGTGAAGAGCTGGAAGTGGAAATGCTCCAGTCTGCTTTAAAAGGAGATCCCGTCTGCCGCTTCAGCATAACTCTTCCCCCTGGAATAAAATAAGATTCTGGAATAATACCCCTCCTCTATCATTCCAAAAGTGGAATGATAGAGGAGGGGTATTATTCCACTTTTACATCCGGGTGATAATCAGATTACCAGATTCATAGCGCTTCAATCCGCCCATGTAAAGTGCAAATGCCAGCAAGCAATATGCAGCGGTTACACCCAGTAGTAATAGGAATGTGCCCCAGTTGAAGTTGTGGGCGAGTCTCAGTGGTATATGGGTTATAAAACCTATTGGTATAGCGGTCATAATCAGCGCCTTTACCGGCCCCTTGAAGATGCTCTCAGGGTATATTGAAAAAGTTATTGTAAACTCCCACAAAGTACCGCCCACCACTTCCATGTTGCCGAAATAGAAAGTGAGGGAGTGACCGACAATAGTTATTGCCGTCATTAAGAGGGCCGCTGTAAATATTCCCACACCAAACATAAGCCACATACCCAAAGTGGCTTTTATCAGAACCATGAGTATGAAACCATATAAAAAGTCGCCCCATGCTGAAGCTGACATTCTTGCTGCCATAGAGTTTATCAATGGGTTTTTTGGCTGTAGCAAGTATGTATCCAGCTCTCCTGTCATTATCATTCCGGATATTCTTCGAGTATTACTGAACAGCACACTTGCAATTCCAAAGCCTGTCGATGCAACAGCCCATAAAAACATGACATCCTGAAAACCATATCCACCGATTCCGGTTCCGATTTTATCAAACAGAACCCACCAAAAAAATGCAAAGCTAGCATTATTCAGGGCCATTCCAAAAACCTGTACCAGAAAACTAGTCCTGTATTCAGTCAGTGCAGACAGATTGAACGCAAAATACTTAGCTATTAATTTTAAATGCTTTTTAACCTCCATGAACATTCACCTTTCTTATTCCCCTGGAGAATACAAACAGTGCTAAAATCACCGCGGCCACACACCAAACAGCTTGCAGGGGCAGCACTGCAAGAGCATGTTCAAATGAGAAATTTACCACCATCTTTGCTGGTGCCCATGTTATTAGAGAGAACGGAAGAAACCTCAGTATTCCCTGTGCCCATAATGGCAGAAACTCTATCGGCAGCAACATCCCGAAAACAAATAGCAATTTAGAATAAATAAAGTAAAATGGTGAATTCTCTTCAAAATAAAATGCAAGCAGTCCAAGACTCATTAATATAAAGAAGTTCATACTTATTGATAATATAAATGACACAATAATAAATGGTATAGCAATAGGGTCAAAATTTTTAATTGGTCCTACAAATAACATGCCGAGTATAATCGCCATTAATGTAAAAATAGATGCGCTGAAAGTTATATTCCCCAGCGTCTCAGCAAATTTTTTGAATATATAGTTCCATGGTCTTATCAACTGATAGGCTATTGAACCCGATTTCACCTCGTGATTCATACTGCCGAAAATACTGCTGCCGCTGCAGAAAACCACAAGTTCAGTCATACAAATATACCATACCATTTGAGTAAGGTTATAACCGGCTATTTCATTCCCTTTATAGATAGCGCTCCAGAGGCTAAAAAATATAAAAATAAACACGAAATAGAATATTACCCGGCCTGTAACATTGGCTCTGTAAGCAAGTGCATTTTTAATACTTATGCCCGCTATGGACATGTACTTTCTCATGTTTTTTCGCCGCCCTTCCTGTTTCCTTTATATATTGATGCAATTATTTCTTCCATCGGGGGTTCTTCAATTGTTATATCCTCAATATTTTCAGAATCAAGAGCTGCCAAAACCCTACCTATTGCGGCTATTTTAGTATCCACTGAAAATTTAGCCGCATATGGTGTTACCTTTATAGGTGTAACGCCATCCATTTCAGGGATAGCTGCTGTATCTTTCAATTTCAGCGAGATCACTTTTTTATTAAGATAGTCATACTTCATCTTCTTAACCGACATATCAAGAGCAACCTTGCCATGGTCAATTACTATTGCTCTGCGGCATAGATTTTCAACATCCCCGGCATCGTGACTTGTAAGAAAAACAGTTGCATTCTCTTCCCTATTAAGCTTTGTAATAAGCTCCCGAATACTATGTTTTACAACAACATCAAGACCTATTGTCGGCTCATCCAAAAACAGTATTTTAGGAGCATGGAGTAATGATGCTGCAAACTCACACCGTACCCTTTGCCCAAGAGACAGCTTTCTAACCGGTGTATTCATGAACTCCCCTAGTTCAAGCAATTCTGCTAACTGGGTGAGCCGTTCTTCATACTCACTTTTTTCAATTTCATAAACATTAGAAAGCAATCTGAAACTATCAACAGGCGGCAAATGGAAGCTAAGCTGCGACTTTTGACCAAATACTGCACCAATCTGATAAGATAACTTTCTTCGGTCTTTAACAGGATTATAGTCGAGTACATTTGCAGACCCGCTTGTGGGATGTAAAATTCCGGTAAGCATTTTAATTGTGGTAGATTTTCCAGCTCCATTTGGGCCAATAAACGCAAGCATTTCACCGGCTTCAACCGTAAAACTAACACTCTGAACTGCTTCAACTTCTTTGTAAGTTGGTTTCACAAGAGATTTAAGCGCACTCTTTAAGCCTTCTTCTCGGACTTTTACTTTATAAGTCTTAGATAGTTTATCCAATACTATAGCTGCCATTTTCCCCTCCAATAAATAACTAATATTCCCCAATCAACTAAAAAAATATATAAATAAACCCGGACCGGCTCTTGATAATAAATATCAAGGACTCCGTACCCGGGTTTTTATCCCGTTAGGTAGTGTAGCGCTATGCGCCTGCACCGCTCGGACCTGACCGTCAAATTGACGCGGAACCCCAAGGCGCACTCCTCACTCGTTATTCTGTATATTGATAGGAATTCTAACAGAACGAAGCCATGTTGTCAATAGCGCAACTGTCAATTTTATATGCTTAATCATATTAAAGATGATAAATTGTTAAAAAAATCACATAAAGTATTGAAGGCTGACTCCAGCAGGTGTAAAATGAGTGTGTCAAAAGATTAACGAAGGGCAATGAAGCTTTTGACCGATCTACTCACTTGTATTGGGCTTTTGGACATCCATTTTGATTGACAAACATAAATAACCAAAAAATTCTGGACACTATTATTAAGCATCATTGTTTTAGGGATTTGTTTTTGCACAACAAAAACAAAAAATGGGAGGTAAGTAATATGCGGGTCAAAGAGGCTATTTCTAAGTATGGCAGCACGCCTGACAAGCTAATCGGAGCGATGCTGGCTTATCAACGAAGCACACCATGTAATTATCTGACAGAAGACGACATCAGAGAATTCGCGAGTGAAACCGGTCTGCCAATAAGCAGGGTTCACAGCGTTGCATCTTTTTACTCCCTTCTGTCCACAAAGCCAAGGGGGAAATATATCATACAGGTCTGTTATGATGTTCCTTGCTATGTAAACGACTCGGTTAATGTAGTCAAAGACCTTGAAAAGAAACTCAGGACAACAATGGGTCATACTACGGACGACGGTATGTTTACACTTGAATTTTCAAGTTGTCTCGGATGTTGTGATAAAGCTCCGGTCATGCAGATTGGAGACAAGCTGTACGGGAACCTTACGTCTGAAAAGATTACGGAAATTCTGTCGGCATACAGGAGGAAACAACATGAGTAATATAAACACCAAAAAACTCCTTACGGCAAGATTTGGGACAATTGATCCCGGTTCTATCAAAGACTATATCTCCTCCGGAGGTTACTCAGTTTTGCAAAAAGCCTTATTAATGAATGAAGACGAAATAATAAACGAAGTCAAGGCTTCCGGTTTGAAAGGCCGGGGTGGAGCGGGATTCCCGACGGGTCTTAAAATGGATTCTGTTAAACAAGCCGAAGGAACCCCAAAATATATAATCTGTAATGCTGATGAAGGAGAACCGGGTAATTTCAAAGACCGGCTGCTTATGGAAAACGATCCGCATCAGATTATCGAAGGAATGATTATCTGTGCTTATGCAACCGGCACCCGACACGGCTACATTTTTATCCGCGGCGAATATCTGAAGTCAATAAGAATAATGGAAGCAGCCCTGGAACAAGCCCGTGTCAAAGGTTACCTCGGCGATAACATACTGGATACCGGTTTTGACTTTGATATTGACGTTCATACCGGTGCAGGCTCATATGTGTGCGGTGAAGAATTTGCCCTTCTTGTTTCAATCGAAGGCAAGTCCGGCAGAGCTACATATAAACCGCCGTTCCCAACAACCTGCGGCTTATATGACAAGCCAACTCAAATTAATAATGTTGAAACATTCTGCAATATCCCACATATCATCGACATGGGCGGTACAGAATTTTCTAAAATAGGAACAGATTCATCAAAGGGCACTAAACTCATATGCCTAAGTGGAAATGTTATTAATCCGGGACTTTACGAAGTTCCGCTTGGAACAACAGTAAGATATATCATAGATGAACTTGGTGGAGGTGTTCCGAATAACAGAGCTATTAAAATGGTTCAGCTCGGAGGGGCATCCGGCCCGGTCATACCGGAGGGAATGCTGGATGTAAAACTTGACTTCGCTGAAATGCGTGAAAAAGACCTTAATTTCGGCTCAGGGGCAATCATTGTCATGGATGAACGAATAAACGTTCTGGATATATTAAAAAGAATCATCCAGTTCTTCCACCATGAATCCTGCGGGAAATGCACGCCGTGCCGCGAAGGCTTAACCCAAATGCTAATAATACTTGACCGGTTTATTGAGGGAACGGCATCCGGACAGGATCTCGCTCTTCTTGATGTTTTAATCGAAACAATGAGCCAGGCATCAATATGCGGCCTTGGGCAGGCAGCACCGACAGCAGTTAAGAAAGTCTTGGAATATTTCCCCGAGGAGTTCAACAGCAGGATCCATTCAATGGGTCCGGTTACGGTTTAGGAGGGCATTATGAAAATGGTAAATATAAAAATTAATAACAGGGTAGTATCCGTTCCGGAGGGAACAAGCATAATTAATGCCGCGAAAGAGATTGGTATCACAATACCAAACCTTTGCTACCACCCGGACCAAGAGGTTAAAGCGAACTGCAGGGTCTGTGTTGTAGAGGTTGAGGGAGCCAGAACACTTCAGGCTTCCTGTGCGACAGAAGTAAAAGAGGGTATGGTAATCCGAACTAATACCAATAGGGTCAGAAATGCAAGGAAAACAGTTATAGAACTTATGCTTGCAAATCATGATATGAACTGCACCGCCTGTAAAAAGAACAACCAGTGCAGCCTTCAGGAAATTTCTGCGAACCTTGGTGTAAGGGAAAGCCGGTTCACCAATGTCGTTCGCGACGAGGAAATAGATACAAGCAGCCCGTCAATTGAACGCAATCAAAACAAATGCATCAAATGCGGTCGATGCATACAGATGTGTTCAGAAGTACAGGGTCTTGGGATTCTGGATTATATCGGCAGGAGCGATGATGTAGAAGTTAAACCTGCTTTTGGCTGGTATTTGGGTGATGTCGCTTGTGTAGCCTGCGGGCAGTGTTCTGTAGTATGTCCCGTTGCCGCTATCACTGAGAAGGAAGACATTGAAAGGGTATGGGAAGCAATTAACGATCCGGAGAAATTTGTCGTAGTGCAGACGGCTCCGGCTGTCAGGGTTTCCCTTGGTGAAGAATTTGGCATGGAACCCGGTGAAATTGTTACCGGAAAGCTGGTATCTGCATTGAGAGCACTTGGTTTTGATAATGTTTTCGATACTAATTTCACCGCGGACCTTACAATTATAGAAGAAGGCCATGAACTTCTGCAAAGAATCCAGGACGGCGGCACGCTGCCAATGCTTACATCATGCAGTCCCGGATGGATAAATTTCATTGAACAGTATTACCCGGAGCTTTTAGCTCATGTTTCAAGCTGTAAGTCGCCGCAACAGATGTTCGGCGCACTTGCAAAGGGATATTATGCTGAGAAGATAGGCAAAACACCTGATGAAATTTTCAGTGTGTCCATAATGCCGTGTACAGCTAAAAAATATGAGGCAGACAGGGATGAAATGAGCGTTGATGGCGAAAATCCGGATGTGGATGTTGTTCTAACTACCCGAGAACTCGGCAAGATGCTTAAGCAGGCCGGCGTTGACTTCAATAAACTTGAAGAAGATGAATACGATGCACCCTTTGGCTTATCTACGGGAGCAGCCGTAATTTTCGGAGCCACCGGCGGCGTCATGGAAGCTGCTCTTCGTACAGTATATGAAGTTGTTACCGGCGAAACGCTTGAATCACTTGACTTTAAAATGGTTCGGGGACTTGAGGGAATCAAAGAGGCTGAAGTTGATTTGGCTGGCACTATAGTTAAGGTTGCAGTTGCTCATTCATTATCAAATGCACGGAAGGTCATGGAACTGATAAAAGACGGCAAGGCAGAATATGCTTTCATTGAAATAATGTGCTGTCCTGGAGGATGCATAGGCGGAGGAGGACAACCCCTGGGAGGAACTGATGAACTTCGCCTTAAGAGGATTGATGCAATATACAGAGCAGACAAGGGTCTCCCACTGCGTAAATCTCATGAAAATCCAGCAGTAACACAGCTGTATGAAGAGTTCCTTGAAAAGCCGCTGGGAGAAAAATCACACCATCTTTTGCATACACATTACCATAGCCGAAAGCATTGATATGTTGATTTGATTCCAATAACAGATATATAAAACTCAACCACCGGTATTGATACAATTCAGCCGGTGGTTTCTTTGTGTCCAAAATGGAACGATAGAGGAGGGATGATATTCCACTTTTGGAACGATAGAGGAGGGGTGATATTCCACTTGGTGAGTTAATGACCTATTGATTGTATGTTATAATTTATTTATCATGTTCGGGGGGGGATTATTATGGCTGAGAAAAATAAAACAATAGGAATTTTAACAAGCGGAGGGGACTGTCCCGGTTTAAATGCAGCTATAAGAGGCGTAGCGAAACCGGCTGTTGAAATCTTTGGAATGAAGGTAATTGGTTTTTCAAATGGTTTCCGCGGTTTAATGGAAGGCAATGGAAAAGAGCTAAAACCTGAACATCTATCAGGAATCCTCACTCTTGGAGGCACAATATTAGGAACCAGCCGCGAATCTTTTAAGAAACTTCGAAAAAGTCCTGAAAAAATACAGAAAATGATTGATACATATAACAAATTCGGTCTTGACTGTCTTGTTATCCTTGGCGGTAACGGAACCCACAAGACTGCTAATTTATTAAGTGAAAAAGGTCTGAATGTAATCGGTCTTCCTAAAACAATCGACAATGACCTTTATGGCACTGACCTTACTTTTGGTTTCCACAGCGCCGTTGACATAGCCACTGAAGTTATCGATAGAATTCACTCTACCGCCCAATCCCATGGAAGAGTAATGATAATAGAACTGATGGGACATGCTGCCGGGTGGCTGACTCTATATGCCGGGATTGCCGGCGGAGCTGATGTAATTCTAATACCGGAGCTTCCCTATTCAGTTGACAGGGTTATTGAAAAACTAAGCGAAAGGCAATCTGAAGGTAAGAAATTCTCCATTATCGCGGTTGCGGAAGGTGCAATGACAATTGACGAGTCAAAAATGACTAGAAAAGACTATAAGTCATATTACGAAAGCCTTCCCTACCCGTCCATGGGTTATAAAGTAGCTGCGGAGATAGCCGCAAAGGCCGCTTTTGAAATTCGTGTAACCGTTCCCGGATACCAGCAGCGCGGAGGGCAGCCCAGTCCGTATGACAGGATCCTGGCAACAAAATTCGGCACATTTGCCGCCGATATGATATCAAAAGATGATTATGGGAAAATGGTAGCTATTGCTAGTAATGTGCTGACAGCTATACCTCTTCCCGAAATTGCCGGAAAACTTAAATTGGTTCCTAAGAACCACCGCCTTATCAATGCCGGCAGGCTGCTAAATACAAGTTTCGGACAACCTAGATAATTACTTTTTGAAGATTTGATGTTTTTATAAAATAACGTATGCAGCTGCAGCTATGAAAATAAAGAAAGCCATCATACTTATAGCTATCCCGTTGATGCTGAGTTCCAGTTCATAACCTTCCTTAATGAATTTTGTCTTTTTAAGATATTTATTATATGTAAGATATCCGGCCCCAAGGCTTACAAAATAGACAAGTGCCTTTTTAATATATTCAAGTATGTCGATTGATACCCTGTAATTAATAATCCCGCTAATGACAAGTGTTCCGCCCATGCCCATAAGCAGACACATTAGGCCCATGGTGGTTACAGCCGCCTTTTTCCCGAAGTCAATATGTATCCTTTCAGCCAACCCTTTTCCAAAAAACATTTGTGAAAATTTTATAAAAGATATTATTGTTCCGAGGTTTATCAAAATCATGGCATACTCTATGATACCTCCCTTGACTCCGCTTTGAATGAAATACTTCGATATGCTTCCGTTGAAAAGAGGAGCGCCGGTGATTCCAAGCATTGCAGCAATGGTCATTCCGCTTACATATGGCATTCTTCTAAACACCCCGCGTATCTTGGTAATGTCCCTCGTTCCGTATTTGGATATTATGATGCCTGCGCTTAGGAAAAGCAGACTCTTGAATACTGCATGGTTGAACAGGTGGAGGACTCCTCCGTAATATGCATATTCACCGCCTGCCGTGATTCCAATCAGAACTATACCAAGCTGGCTGATTGTATGGTATGCAAGAATCATCTTAATATCCTTCTGGGACATTGCAAGGATAAACCCGATAATTCCGGTAAGAATTCCTATAACGAGGAAAATATCATCCATTTCAAGGGCAGGCAGAAACATTTCCCTTACGCGTATGAAAAGGTAAATTCCGCACTTAACATATAACCCGGACAGAATTACAGATACAATTGACGGCGCGCTTGGGGTTGCGTGTGCTTTGGGTAGCCAGCTGAACAGCGGAAGGAAGGCACATTTTAGACCTATTCCAGTCATTAGAAACGCAAAAGGCATTGCCAGCACCCTGGCGTTCTCTATATCGAACATTTTGGCCCCTATTATACTTATATCAAGCGAACCGAATATCTTATACATGAATCCAAGTCCTAAAAGGAAAAATGTCATGGCGGCTATGTTCGTGATAAGGTACAGCATACCGTCGTACAAGGAACGGCTGTCCTTTTTAAACATTATCAATACTGCCACAATAATAGTCGAAACCTCAGTCACAACATAGATATTGAATAAATCCCCGGATAGGAAAATGACCATTGTAAGAGCCTGCAACGTAAGGAAGAAGAACACGAACAGATTATTCATGAATTTATCCATAAGCCCGAAAAGAAAGCACATAAGGAATATAAAAGCTGTCAACATTAGTAAAGTGGCTGAAAGGGTATCGCATCTTAATGAGATACCGGCAATTTTTGCAAAATTACCTATGACCACCTCAATCGGCCCGTTGAGCCGGATATACACGAAGTTATATATACTAAGCGCCATCAAACCCATCTGCAGACCGAAGGCAACCTTAACAATACCTTTCCATGGAATAAGATAAATCAGCGTTCCCGTTATTATCGGTATGAAAATAAATGCATATAGTATCATTCATCTTCCCTTTCAATCCTATGCCTCATAGCTTTAAGCCAGTTCGTCGTGCCGTATTTATGATACATGGCAATGAACATTATCAGGGCGACTGCAGTGACGGATACACCGATGACTATAGCGGTAATCACAAGTGCCTGCGGCAGGGGATCTGCCATTACGAACGAATCCCCATTGAATATAGGAGGCATGCTGTCCGGACCCCTGTTTACGGACAGAAAGAAAAGTATCGCTCCCCCACCCATTATCCCAAGGGATATGATTGCTTTGATTATGTTCCTTCTGGCACATAATCCGTAGACGCCTATGAAAAATATTACTATCGCGGTATTCTGTGCATTGATGAAGTTAATCTCAGTCACCCCCCTCGATATCTGCAAAAGTATAGAATATGACGCTCAATCCGCTGCTTACCCTGATTCCTATTAATATGCCTATGACCATGTTGTATATGTTTTTAATATACTGCGGTAAATTCGAAAACCCTATAAGAATGGCACCGACCCCTAGGACAAGAATGAGGATGAGAACAATCTTGTCTGTTTTCTTTATGGCATTAAGCCCAAGCATATCATCCGGATATACCAGATAACGGCACATAAGAACAGCGACCAGAACGGCACCGCCCTGAAACCCTCCACCGGACTGTGTTACCCCGGTTACAATAACAAAGATACCGAAAAGAATTATCAACGGATATATGAACAATAGTATGTCTTCCAGTATTTCGGAATGATCAGCGCGTTCATTCATTTTCAATATCTCCTTCCTCTTTTTCCCATGCTGCCGCAAAATATACTACGGCACTTACAGCAACAGAAAGAAGCAACGCTTCAAATAGCGTGTCAAAAAGCCTGTACTGCAGATATATGGCTGTTACTATATTAGGCATTTCGGTCTCGTCCATGGCTTTATCGATATAATAGTTAAAAGCCTCCGGCTTCATCGTTTCATCAAAAGCATTGAGAAGCATAAGCACGATGAGAGTTATCGCAATTACACAAATCAGTATTAAAAGTCTCCTTCTTACATCTTTTCTCATGACACCCTACTCTATTACAAATTCTATTGTATATCCAGCCTCTGTAAGTTCCTTCATTTGCTTATTGATATGTTTTATCAAGCCCTCAACATGATAATTCTGCTCTAATCCATATATCCTAAAACGTGTGCCGTTTCTTCTTACAATCAGGTCCCATCCCTTTTTATCAAAAATGTCCTGCAGGTCTTCCACCGTATAGACAATATGAGCTTCCAATTCTTTTTCAAGACAAAATGACTCCATTTTCCTCAATACCGTATTCCCCCGCCGGAGTAGATTGGTCTTGTTGTAAGAGTGCCTTAGTTCATTTGTATAATAAATCGTAAAAACCTTATATTTCTGCAGGGCGGACAGGTATATAACTGTCGCAATTGTACTGCCGATTACCGCTTCAGCCAGGGCTGCGTCAGGTGCTCCGAGTAATATATATACAAAAGCGCTTCCCGCGGAAAATACGGCAAGGAAAATTACCGCCCGCCTTAATTTCGGGGTTTGCACCGCCATGAAAGCAAAGACAATTAAAGTTACATATAAGATTTTCTCAATTATCGGCAGCATCGTCATCCTCTCCGGTAATTCTGTATCCCCCATGGTATGCTGAGCTGGCTATAGCATGTGTTACAACAGGGTTTATAATCATCACAACAGCAACAAGCAACAGAATTTTGAGTGAAAACCATGATATCCCGTTCGTGATTATTATTCCGACGCTGATGGTTATAAAACCTACTGTATCAATTTTAGATGCAATTAAAATCCGCGAATAAAAGTTCTTAAACCTGAATATGCCGAATATGCCAATCAATACAAAAACCAACCCTATTCCTATTACTATGTTCCCGATTAGTTCTCTCATATCCTGCCCCTGTCCTTTACAAACCTGGCTATGAACAATGTGCTTACAAAACCAAGAAGCGCATATGTAATGGCAATATCCAAGAGATAATGTTTTTCAAATATGATTGCGCACATTACTATGATAACAATCAGTTTTGAGGACAGGAGATTGAACGCCAGCAGCCTGTCCCACACAGTCGGGCCGATTAAAATCCTAATTAATGTGAATACAACTGCAACGGCAAGTATATGAACGGAATATTCAATCATGCTTCGCCGCCTTTATAAGTATTTTTTCTATCGGCCCCACGATTATTTTAGCCGCCTCAACCGGATCGTCTGTGGTTTTTTGAAGCCAAAGCACTTTCAGGTTTTGGCCGTTTTTTTCTATTGTTACCGTTCCGGGTGTAAGAGTTATAGAATTTGCCAGCGCTGTTGATGCAAGCCCTTCGGGTACTTCGGTTTTTATGTCAATGATACCTGTTTTGGTTTTCCCGGTGAATATTGCCGGTATTACAGACAGACCGGACTTGAAAATCCTGTACAGTAGCACAAATAGGTATGCCAGAAGCATGGGAATATTAATCCTGTAAGCACCTGCCGGTTGGTGAGAGACAAGGAAAGCATTTGCAAGGACCGCTGTGAAGACCCCAAGGGCAAAACCTGTTCCCAGAATTATCCATGACAGATTTCCGTAAAGTATGCACCATACAATCATCCCAAGCACACCGAATTCAATGTAATATAGTAGTCTTTTCATCTGCCCCCCGTGTTACTTTAACACATCATAAGCATATCAAAAATAACGGGCTAAAGAAATAAATTTAGCAAAACCTCCGGTTAGATTATAAAATTAGCGGTTTGATACCATTTTGGCTATCTCGGTCATTCTGGGATAACAATGATTAAAGAAATTTTGAAATGCAGTACAGTAATAATTAAGTTTTGTACCGGGATCCCGGTAACGCCTGCAGCCGTCGCGGCATATGAAAAACCATCTGCATGTCCTGCATTCATCATTGATTTCATCTCCTTTGTTCAGGAAATCCCGAACTTTTTCACTGTTAATGATTGATTCAAATGTATCGTCCCTGACATTACCGATTTTTGTTTCATCCAACACATAGAAATCACAGGGATAAACCGAGCCGTCAGCTTCAATGACAAACTGGCAGGCACATCGTCCGGACATTCCGCAGGACTCCGGATTATATCCAAGAAGCATGGCAATATAATTATCAAATGTCCGTATTACCGTTATCCTGCCCGCCACTATGTCTTCGTACCATAATTCAAAGGTTTTTTTTAAAAAT
>Ga0233412_10001230_pt1 | contig 13677 bp, 5 predicted proteins | sample Na_anoxic_4_MG_FD_180667 | JGI IMG/M metagenome (GOLD analysis project Ga0233412, IMG submission 180667) | Seawater microbial communities from Saanich Inlet, British Columbia, Canada - Na_anoxic_4_MG | ecosystem: Environmental > Aquatic > Marine > Inlet | place: Canada: British Columbia... | reverse complement strand
CCTGAGTTAGTAGGATCAATTACTTCAATGACGGTCAATACACTTACCGTAGACGCATCCGATCCTAACGCATATATCCCTGTACAAGGAGACTTTATAATGTCCTACAAAAACAGTATTGCAGAATCGCATGGTGTTCTAGGATATTACATGGAATTTACTTTAACAAACAGTAATACCAGTCCGGTTGAACTATTCTCAGTGGGTAGTGATGTCATGAAAAGTTATCCTTAGAATTTAGTATCTTTGTGTATTCTAACTATTAAAAACTATTAATATGCCTAGGTGGAAACAAAATCAAAATAAAGACCGATATAAAGGGGATGGCAAAAGTGCTGAGGAGATTTTTGGAATGGTTTCTGGAGGAATTGGAGCAGTTTCAGGCTTAGCTAGTTTTGGGATGGGCATTGACAGCATGATTACAGCAAGACGTAAAAAAGCTGAAGCAGAAAGAAAAAGTGAGCAGCTTATGGCAGAGGCAAAAAGAATGTCTGAAAAAGATTTTTATGCTGGAGTTAATGTACCATTAGATGCGTTTAACAAACAATTCGAAGAGACTTTACAACAACAACAACAATCATTACAAGCGCTTCAAGAAGGCGACGCAAGATCAGTCGCTTCTGGAGTTGGTAGAGTTGGAGCTTTAGCTGGTGAACAAGGTGAAAAAACTAGAATAGCATTAGGTGAGGCATTGTATGCTAATAACAAAATGAAAGCTGACTCTAAACAGTCTATAAATCAACAAGGAATAGATTTAAACATAGGAGCTGCGCAAGATCAATCTTTGATGGCTAAAGATGCGAGCAGACAAATGAATCAATCAATGGCTGGAGCACAGGCAGGTTTAACTTCAGGACTACAAAGTGCTGCGGGAATGATTCCTACTTATTTAGAAGGTAGAAGTGATAAATTAACAAGTGATTTAATGAATCAGATAGCTGGCATGGAAGAATTTGCCGATTTTCTTCCTTCTGATTTTGATGCAAATAACGAAGCTTCAAGAAAGATATTTAGTGATAACGATGTTTTTAATAAACTTAAAGGAGGACAATTGAAGGAACTTTTAGAAAACCTTAAAGGTGGTAAAGTAGAAAGCATATTAAATATTAAAAATATTTTGAATAATAAATAAAGTATGGCAACATCTAACTCTAACAGAAGTAAATATTCAGTATATGCAGGATTAGATAATGATCCGCCAGTGAACTGGGGGAGTATTGCTAATACAATATCTAAACAAATAGGAGTATTTCAAGCTGAAAGAAAAGCAAATCAACAAGCTGTTGAAGATGCCACGCAAAAACAAATAGAAGATTTAAACGAACTACCAGATGTAAACACTGAGTCTTTAGGTAAGCATTTATTAGACATGTCTAGAGAACAGCAAGGTCAACTTATGATGAACATGAAACTTGTTCGTAAAGGTATATTTAAAATGCATGATTACAAGATTAGAATGAATGAAATGAAAAATGACATGTCTAACTTGCATAATATTACTAAAACGTATGATAAGTGGTATCAAAGCAAACAAGAAAAAATAGATGCAGGTACAGCTTCGGAAGCTGACATGGCGTTTATGAAGCGTATTGAATCGTTTGGAAACTTAAATAATAAAAAATTCATGATTAATCCTGCAAACGGACAAATGCAGGTGGTAACAATGGGCTTTAATGAGGAGACTAAAAAGTACGATATAATGCCTGATCCCAAAAAAAACCCTGATCATTTTCAAAATCCTGGAGTAATTTTAGATTTAATGAAATATGACGGTGGTGTAGCGGCTGATTTAGATGCGGACACTGATGCAATAGTAGACAGCCTAGGTGAGATGGTTACTGCTTATGTTACTCCAGATGGAAAATCATATTCTTTAAAAGATTTTCGTCAAATGTTTAAGGATCCAAAAAATTTAGAAAAATTAGGCTTGCCAGATGGCGTAACAACATTTGATCAATGGTTAGATTCTGAAGCAGATGCGCTTGTAGCAACTGACGCAAAGATGGTTCAAATTTTAGCAAAACACGGAGGTTATCAATTTGATGATCCAACAAAACCTAAGTATATTGAAATGAGAGGAACTGGAAATTCAGTTGTTTTTGGTGAAAATGGTAAAGGTTTGTCTGAAGCAGATAGAAAAAAAGCAAGACAAATAGTAAAAAATAAAATTGGAAACAAAATAGATTCAGTTCAAACAGCTCAAAGAGGCTTTGATACTAGAGGTGATGATAAAGAGAAAGAAGACAGAGGTATATCGTTTGATATTGCTTATGATGTTACATCTGGAGGCAAACCTTCTAGCGCTGCAATAGAAAAAATAAAAGCTAATAACGATACCATTTCTAATATATACAAAGATCCTACAACTAATGAATTTGTTATACAGTATAGTGATGGAAGCAGTTCAAAAAGAATTAAACCTGCTACAAAAATGGACAAAAATGGCAAAGAAGTTTATGATGCAAAAGAATCAGCTGTATCATTAATGGCGGCAGTAACGCCAGGGGGTGATGTTGTGACAGCTGAAAAAGCTAGAGACGAATATAAAGGCGGTGTTAAACCTTATTCAGATGAATTTAGTACAGATAAAATTGAAGTTACAGCATCTAATTCATCCACTGGATTTATGAACGCTACTAAAACAGTAGACGGTAAAATAGTCCCAGTTAGTATATCAGAATCTTTTGACGAAATCGCAACGTCAGATTCAGGTATAGATGAAGATTCAGCACCATTATATAATAAATTATTTAAAGGATTAGCTTTAGAAGAAGGAACTGAAAATTTAATATCTAATATATCTGTTGTACCAACACCTAGAAGTGTAGGAACAGACGATGTAATAAGAGTTTCAGGTCTGCCGCCTGAAGTGATGGCTTTGATTGATACAAGTGATATTGTATTCAGTGGTGATACTGAGCATGGTGATGACTATATAGAGGTAGATGTAGAACAATTAGATGGAGACGGTAATGATGCAGGTTTAAGGTATATAGTTGATAAAATATTACAAGCATCAGCAGACCAATACAATGGAGTTACAGGGACATCATCAAGTAATTCTTCTGATGATATTAATACAAGTGCATATAATAACTAATGAACGAACAAGCTTTACAAGATGCGTATACTTTATTCACTTCTAAAGGATACAATGGTACTATAGAAGAATTTAAGGTTTTAATAGAAACTAACGACAATGCGTTGCAGGATTCGTTTACTCTTTTTAAATCCAAGGGTTACAACCAAGATATTGAAAGCTACAAAACCTTAATAGGAGTAAAAAAAAAAGACTCTCCAGAATTGCCTGGCACTTCTCAAGAGGACGATACGGTATCTCTTACCGAAACAGTCGTGGAAGAAAATACTTCTTCGGACTCACCTATAACTGAAGAATTAATATCTAAGAGCGAAGAGTCAGTAGTTCCTGAACTACAATATTTATATCCAGAATTTGAATTTGAAGAAACAGGAATAGGTAATTTTGTAAAGATTACTGCGCCAAACGGGGAGATAAAAGAGTTTGGTACAGGCTCTACAAATGATGATACTATTGGAGATTTATTTGGAAGAGATGATGGAACATTATCTTCAAGAACAAAAGATATACAGGATTTTATTAAAAACAATTCACCTAAACCAACCAGTGGTTTAAATAAACTTGAAACTAGTTTTAAAGAAAAAGAAGTAAAGTTTAATGACAAAAAGGAGTATGATAATTACGTTCAAAGCTATCAAGATGAACAAGAAAAAATAAATTTAGAACTTAAATTATATCTTAAAGATTATTATAGTCTACAAAAAGAAAAAAATTACTTTTTCAGTAATGATTATAAAACCTTAAAATCTACCAACCCTTTACTTGCACAACAACAGCTAGAAGACTACAAACAAAGACAAGCAGAAAGCCAAGTTAAAAGAACAGAAATAGACGAAATGCAAGAGAAGTCTAAAAAACAAACTATAGATTACAGAAAAAACGTAGGTAGATATATAGAAAAAGAAGCAGAAAAAGGAACTTGGTATGGAAACATATTAAACAGTTTAACTACTGGAGAAGGTGGAAGAGAATCAGGGCTTGTAGGAATAGCTACAGATTTATTAAGTACGTTTTTACCTGAAGGTGCGTTTGGGCCTACGTTTGACAGAGACATGATTGAAGCTTTAATTAAAGAAAAAGGCAGTGTAGCTGAAGGTTTAGGTTTAGATCCAAACAGTGAAGAATATAAAAAAATAGATCCTGACGGTTTGTTGAAAAACATGGGCGACCTTACTTATGATCAGTGGCGTTTATCTTTAAGTGCAGAAAGATTAAAAGAAATAAGAGATGGTGCAAAAGGTAGGAATAAAGATACCGAGTTAAGATATGCATATCTAGATGAAAAATATAAAGACATTCCTTTAGATTATTTTACAAAAGTTAGAGCAAACTTTGATAAAGATTTAGATAAAACTTTAACCAAGAATGTAAGAAACCAAGGGAGTAAAGATGTGAAGTCTACTATGTTACCTGTAGTTAGGGATGGTTTTACTAAAAGTTTTTTTGGAGGCTCTGGTGCACGAGATTTTACTGGAGTGACTGAAGAGTATTCAGACGCAATGAAAGAGACTCTTGTTGGTGGAGGTGTGTATGGAGCTTTTGAAAGTATACCTGCTTTAATAGGCCCTGGACTTGTTGGTAAAGCTGCTAACTTTGGCTTAATACAAAGTGATGCTATTTTTGAAGAAATGTCAAGGGATCCGTCATTTGATGATGTTCCTGAAAACCAAAAGTATTTAGTTACAGCTCCGCTTGGAGTGGTTACAGGTATACTAGAAGCCTACGGTTTTAGAAATTTAACAGCAGGCTCACCTTTTGTAAAGCAATTAACACTTAGGGGATTAAAAAAATTAGGTCAAGGAACAGGGAAATCTAGCGCTAAAGAGTTTGCGGAAATAATACAGAGAGAAGTAAAAAATGATATATTAAGAGGAACTTTAAGGGTAGGTTCAGCAGCATTAGCTGAAGCAGAAACAGGAGCACTACAGGCAGTAGCAGAAATATATGCAAAAAGATTATGGAATGCAGCTTCTGAAAAAGGAACATTCGATACTCCTGAAGCTTGGAGCGAGGAGTATTGGAAACAAGTTTTTAGATCTGGAGTTCAAGAAGCCATTGGAGGTATAGTGTTAGGGTTACCTACAGGAATATCTAGCGCCATCAATGGCCCTACAGGCCCTAAAGGCATTACTCAAATGAACGATCAGTTGTTTAAATTATTTTTAGATACTTCAAACGACAAGAATTATGATAACATAAGAAAAGCTCAAGTAGGTTCTATTAAAGAACAAATAAACTTAGGTCAGATAACTAAAAAAGAAGGTGAAAAAATGCTTCAGGAATTTGATCAAATAGTTGGATTAGCACGAAAAATAAATCCAGACCTTGAGATTAAGGATCAAAAAGAAATATTGTCTTTACTGTTAGAGGAACAAACATTGCAACAAAAAAAGGCGCAAGTAGATCCTAGAACTATTGTAGATGTAGAAGCTCGTATAGAAGAAATAAACCAAAGTATAACTAAAATATCAGAAGATGGTATTAAAAAGTCAAACATAAATGAAGAAATTACTGTAGCGGAAGCAGGTAAGAATGAAAAGGTAGATGGTTTTGATAAAGCTCCAGTTTATAAAACAGGAGGTAAACCTGTGTTATTTCATGGTTCAACTAAGAAGTTTACTGAATTTGATATTGAAAAAATTGGATCTGGGGCTGATGCAGGGACAGCCAGAGGTATATTTTTCACTAGCGATCCTGAAGTAGCTTCATTTTTTTCTAAAGAAACAGGTAGTTTTAAAGGTAATGTAATACAAAGTATTAAATCATTAACAGGAAGGTCAGAATCTACTATATATTCAGGTGCGTTAAACACTGATAACATTAAGACTGTAGATTTTAATGGTCAGCGAACTAGCCCTGAGTTTGATAAAAACAAAACTATTCAAGAAGCTTTTGATCAAGGATTTGATGCGGTAATTTTAAAAAATATTGTAGATGGTAATAATAAAGTTCAAGATGTTACTGTTGTAAAAGATATGAGTGTTATTGAAGAGTTCAAAGACACTCAATTGTCAGGAAATAAATTAATTAAAAAATATAACCAAGATGCCATTCAAAAGTCAAGCGCAAAGGGCGTGGATGTACAAAAACAAACCGGAGATGGCCAAAAAGTGGTCAAAGGAGACACCACCGGGGCCGTTACCAACCAGAGCCAAAAAGAAACAGAAAGTAAAACAGAAGTCAAAAAGGAAGCGCAAGTAGATCCTTTGGTAAAAAACGACAAAGAACCTATAAAAAAAGAATTTTACGAAGGCACTGATCCTGAAACTGGCGATGTTCTTCTTATTGATGTTACAACAGATTCTAAAGGTAGAAGGGTGGTTTCGTTTAGAGATAAAGATGGTAATATAATAAGTAACACAAAAGTAAAAGAAGATAATACTTTAACTGACGAAGAGTTTTTTAACGCTGCGTTTGATATAGAAAATATAAAGAAAACAAAAACACTAGAAGGATTTGAAAATATTGCTAATCCCAGAGCTGTAGCCAGAAGAAAAAAAGAAATAGCAGAACAAAATAAAAACCAAGTGCCTGAAGGATTGGATGGCGAGCCTTTATTTCAGAAAGTTGATTTAGAAAATAAAACGCCTAAAGACTTAGAGTCAATGCTTAAAAAACTAAATCAAGAAATTATAGATATAAGAAAAGATCCTCTACTTAAATTAAGAAAACAAGACAGAAGGTTAAATAAAAGTTTTAGAATCAAACAAAGAAACGAAGCGATTGAGCTTGTTAAAGAAACATTAAAAGCTAAGAAAGTAGCTCCTAAAAAGAAAGCAGCTCCTAAAAAGAAAGCTAAACCTACACTTGAAGGTAAGGCCGCATCGGGATTAAAAGCTTTATATAATATACAGCGTAACATATTTGGTTTAAATAGAAATGAATCTCTAGGTGCAGCAGTGGTTATGGATAAGATTATAAGAACCATGGCTAAAAGAGCTAAGACAACAGTGTCTGAGATGTACAAAAAAATTAAATACGTTAAAGCTGATGAGAAAAAAATAGAAAAATTAATGAAAAGCAATGCGTTGTTTCAGGCAGACTTTTCAGACAACTTATCAGGACTGGTGTTTGAGTATTTAAAAAACTCAGGGAAGTTTACTAAGCTAGAAGAAGAAGGATTTATAACCAAAGATAGATCTATAAATGATTTTGATGGTAAAAAAATGATTTTGCATCAGCCAGACGGAGCATTTACTGGTAATATATATAAAGGTAAAGACCTGTTAGTTGAGGGTAAGGGCGGTGTATACTACACTTTAAAGTATCATGAAGACGGATACTTCTGGGCCTCTACAAGAGATGCGGCAGTAAAAATGGCTGAGTCATTAAATAAATCTTTTGATGCTAATGGTGGTAAAATATACATGGCGTTAACAAGCGCACCTTATGATAAACTGCTATCTAGTACAACCATGGCAAATGCAGTTCTAGATTTTTTTAATTCTGTAGCCCTGGATAGAAAGTTAAAGTTAAATAAACCAGTAATACAAAGATCAATTATTGAAGCTGCAAACCAAATAAACACAGTCACTAAAAAAGATAATGATACTGGCAAGGTTTCTATTAAAAAAGTTGGTTTAGGAAAACAATTAAAATTAAGAAAGACAGATAACTTTGAGTCAAATCTTAAAAAAATAAAAACAGCTTTAGGCGCTGACAACAGTTCTTTTGGCGATAGAAAAGCTTTTTCAGAAACATTAATTGGTTTAATGGCTGAAGAAATTGTTAAAAATCCTAAAGCAGTGCAACAATTCGGAACCATATTTAGTGAAGGTATTCAAAATAAATATTTTAAAGGCAAATCTAAAACAGGTAAATTAAGTATTTCTAAAACAAACATGGTTCAAGCATTATCAGAAATGTTAACAGAACCTATATTAAAAGAAGGATTTGAAAACAGAAAAAAAGGTGGGCAAATATATGCTGTATTAGAATTAGATAGTAAGGTTAAAGCAGTAGAAACAGGTAAACACGAGTCATATCCTTTTGCATTACAGGCTGTAGACAAAAATCAAAAAACTGTCATAAATCTTTTAACTGATAGATTAAAGTGGAACGAGGTCACTCAAGATCCTAAAACAAAAAAAATAGTTAAAAAAGATAGGTTTAAAAAAGTATACCCATCCTTTGGTGTTACGCCAGATATTGTAACCATAGATACATCAGCTCTTCAAAACGTATTGTTTCAACAACCATTATCACCATTAGGTAGATTAGCTAGGTTGTATAATTTTAACAAGAAAGGATTTAGTATGTCATCAAACCTAGATGAATACGCTTTAAGAAAAGCTGCTGAGAAGTTAGGTTTCGGAATTAAAAGAGCTAAATCAGGTAAATACTTTTTTACCAGAAATGATAGTAAAGTAAACCCTTTTATTAATACTGGAGGCATGTTGTTCCAGGATATGAGTGGCACAGCAAAAGGAGCTATGGTTGCTAAAGATGGTGAGTTTGCTATTTATGCTATGACTGATCCAGACGTATCAACACCACTGCATGAGATGGCCCACATCTTTGAACATTACTTGACTAAAGAAGAAAAACAAACTGTATTAGAGTTTGCTAAACAAAAAGAGTGGACTCGAGAAGTTAGCGAAACATTTGCCAGGGGTTTTGAAAAATATTTATCTGAAGGTAAAGCTCCTAATAGTAAGCTTGAAAGAATATTTTTAAGATTTAAAGAATGGTTGACAGAAATATATAATGGTATTAAAGGGAGTGAGATAGATATAAAACTTACTCCAGAAATGACAGCTATATACGATGCTATGCTAGGTAAGAATGTAAAAGCAGAATCTTACACCAGCAAGAAAACCACTGAGCTCACAGATTTAAAAGCATTAGTAAGGGCTGAGGCTAAAGGAGAAAGAGAAGGTCTGAGAGATTATAAAGCAAAAGCTAGAGAGATAGCTAAGTTTATAAAAGGTATGGGTAATAAAAGTATTATTACTACTAACCAGGCTACTGTACTTATTGCTAGAGTATTGAAAACTAATTTAGCAAACGATAAATCAATTGTAAAACTTATTGATTATATAAACAAAATTTATAAAAAAGCAGATCTGGCTAATAAAATTGTTACAGCTAATAAATTAAGAAAAAAAGCAAAGAAAAATATTAAAGGTAAAATTGGTAGTGCCAAGGATTTATTCCCTTCATTACAAAAACTATTTAATATTGACGCTAAGTTAATACCATTAGAAAAAGTAGACGCATACTTTGATTTGGTAAGTATGTTTGGAGAAAACGCTAAGATACTTACGCTAGAACAGTCAGATAAATCTTTACAAACTGCTGATGACATCTTAAACTCTATAGTAGAGGAAGAAGAGTTAGAGGAGGTAAGTGAAGGTGAAGCAGTGGTAGAAGAAGAAGAGTTTGATATAGATGGAGAAATAAATGATATTCTTTCAATAAAATTAAACACAGAACAATTAAAGGGTAGTTTAGATTATGAAACTGCTGAGTTTTTTAAAACATTAACTAAAGAAGATTTAGATAAATTGGTTGTTGAAAAGGAAGATGGAACCATAGATTATTCACAACTTATAAACTTAAGAAAAGTTTTAAACAATATAAACTCAGGTATTGTTGAGCAATCAACCGTTTCATTTCAAGATGATATTATTGCTAATAGAAACAATTATGCTTCTATAATTAAAAAGAAAACTACTAAAACTTCTATAGACAACTTTTTATCCAGGACATACGGTAAGGTAAAAAATATAATTAAAGGTGAAGGGGCTGTATTTCAAGAGTTAAGATCGGTTCCTATGGGTAGTATTGATGAGGTTTTAGGTAACTATAATAATTCAGATATAGCAAAAGTTACATCTATAATCTTGGCATCTGAATATGCAAAAGCTGAAACAGATATACAAATACAAGATAAAATATTGGAGGAAGCAGAAGAGCTTTTAAGTAAGCCTAATAGAAGATTTCAACTTGTAAAATCTGCTAATAAAGTTATAGAGTCTAAGTATAAATTAATGATATACGCTTTACAAAGAGAGTATGAGGCTAACACAGGTAAAAAAGGAGTAGAGCAAGCCGCTGACTACATAGATGCAACTATAAAAGCTTTGAGTAGTTCAGATCGAATATTTGCTGACGCTGATATTAAGTTGTTAAATAAATTAAAAGAACAATATATTAATTCTGAGGGACAAATAGATAATACTAAACTGTTTGAAAGTTTGTCACCTAACGAAAAGAAAGCATTGGAATTAATTGATAAAGTTAACCAGTCATTGGCGGCTAAAGCATTATTTACTTCAGCTAACGTTAGGGGTAATAGAGTTGATCTTTATAATTATTATACCCATCATGATGTTTTATTTAATCGTAGAGCTGATATGGAGAAAGTAATGGAGGAAAAGCAAGAAAAGTTTATCAATCCTACGGGCTCAACAAAAGCAGGTACTTTAATAGATAGAACCCGTGGAGTCAAACCTTTAAATTTTGATATAATAGCTTCAACTTCTAGAGGTATGAAAGAAACTATAATGGATTATCAAATGACGAGGCCAATAAGACAAGTTCTAAAAACTGCTGATAAGGTAGTAAAAGAATTAGAGAACGATCCAGAAAGCACAGATATACAGAGAGAATCTGCTGAAGCTTTAAAGAAAGCGATAGAAGAAAATATTAGAATTGTATTCGAAAATAATTTTATAGATCAAACTTTTTTTGAAAAAGGGTTTGAAAAAATAAGAAAGATTGGATACTATGCTGCACTAGGTTCTATACCAAGGGCTGGAGCTGAGCTTGGCTCTAACTTATTCTACGCCTTAAGTACAAATCCACAAGGTTTAAAGAACGGAATTACTAAGTATGGTAAATACGCTATGGATCCTGATGGTGTAAACTTTTTAAGACAAATAGGAAGTTCTGAAACTTTAAAACTTTATGATCCTACAGCATTGACCGGTAAAATGGTAGACTCAGCAGTGTTTAAAAAAGGTAAAACAGCTAGACAGAATGCTATGAATCCAGTAATGGAAAAACTAAACTTTGTGTATGAAAATATTCCTATTATAAAAGGGCTTGGTGAAGCAACTGATTTTATTGCTTCTAATATAATATCAATGCCAGATAAAGCTATATCAAGACCAATGTATTTTGCATCGTTTGCAGCTGCATTTGAAAAAGAAACAGGCGTTAGTTTGACAGAACAAGATTTGAGAGATATTGCATCTGGTGAATCTAAATATTTAGATAATAAAGAAGCTATTACTAATTCAAGAATAGCTGCTGATGCTGAAGTTATAAGAATGGCAACATCTGTAAATCCTTTTAATTCAATACTAAAGCTTCAGGCTCTTAGCACAGATGGAGGGGTAATGAGGGTTTACAAAGTAGCTAATGGGTACATGGCTAGATTTAACTTATTTGAATTTATGACAGCTCAGAAGGCAATAAAAGCTTTAAGGTATAATGGAGACATAAGTAAAAAACAAGCCACAGGTTTGCTTATAGGTGTAACGGCCAGGATGACAGCCTACATGGCATTATATACTACTTTTGCATCACTGTTTGATTCATTATTTGGAGCTGATGATGAAGAAGAAATCGATATGGAAGACCTACTTACAAGACAATTAATTGGATCTATAAGTACATTAATGTTTAGGAGAGGTTTAGGAAACATACCTAACTATCCTATTTCTTTAGGAATTGAATTGTTAAATGAAAATTATGGTGAAGATTTAAGAAATAACAAAGAGTATAATCGCTTTGAACATTCTATTGTATTTAATATATTAGGAGCTGAAGATATTAAAGATAAAACAACTTTTGAGTTAGCTTTAAAATTATTGTCTGGCCCTTATGGCCCTTTACTACAATCCACTGAAAGATTGAGAAAGGTGTTGGTGGGAATGACAACAAGTAAAAAACTAGAAACAAGACAAAAGTATCTAGATGAACTAACTGAAAGAATGGCAATTGAGGGAGCTGGTAACTTGAACATTCTACCGTTTTATAAAGACATTAGAAGAATTGTAGTTAAAAAGTTTTTTGCTGATAGAAAGAAATCTAAAACTTCAAGCAGTGGTAGAAGTTCAAATTATACTAAAAAAGAGTTGGCTAATTTAAAAAAATATGCACCTCAAGCTTATAGACAAGTAATGAAAATGATGCAAAAACAAAAACAGTTACAAAACAAATGAAGCACATTGATGAACATACTTTTATGTTGCAAAGTTATTATGTAATAACTAACCAGGTTGGATATGAACAATTGTTAAACAGGGATATGAAAGTTACTTTAATATTTGATCCTACTAAAGATGTTATTGAGAATCATGATGAAGTGTTTGATCAGCTTATAGAATACTTCGAAGACCTTGAGGAATATGAAAAATGTGCAGATCTTTTAAATTCTAAAAATTTAATGAATGAATTGCAGGAGGTGTAACAAGGTTATGAACTTGCATGGTTCAAACCAGAATGGATTTTATTTTCATTGCAAACATTGCAATAATGTAATTCCTACCTCAGAAGAAATGAGTTAATCTAGCCACTTGCCCAAGCTCTTTATGGTGTACAAACCCCTCACAGGCCTTAGGAGCGCCTGTAAAGCCCTTTCGTGCGTGCCAGCTGTCAGCTGCCGAAGGAGACCTCATGTACTCTACAGTGACTCCTATGAAGTCCTTAGCGTCTCTCCACTTATGTTTGACTTTATGGTGTATATGGTGTAAGTACCAATATCTAGTCTTTGTATTAGCCCACATCTGGGGTTTTTCCTGTGCCATAAGAAGAGGAAGGTTATCCATTTTAGCTCCATCACCATGCTCAAGACCTATTAAAGATGTTCCATACTTATAATACTTTCTGTGTGCTACTGTGACATCAAAAGTTATGTCTTTTGCTTTCCGGAACCAGGCTTGTAAAGTGTGAGCTAAATGAAAGCCTGATTGATAATCGTGATTACTCATGCTATGAACTACATCTACTGGAGCAATCTTTCTTAATGTTTCTATACACTCTACATATAAAGCTAAAGCAAGCTCGTAGTGTTCCCACCACTTACCATCCGTGTCCTGTGGTGTTCCTTTTGTTGTTGTACTGTAAACATTGTCAATGTGCAACACATCATTACCTATACAAAACAAAACTTTTTCTATCTGAAAGCCTTGAGCCTTGTCAATAAGACCATGTATACCATCCATAACCCTTTCAACTGCTATCTTAGAATTGTATTCTTCTCCAGTTTCAAGAGCTTTAGCATACTTTCCAATATGAATATCAGCAGGATTAATAACAAGCAGGTGCGGATCCGTTTGCTTTTTCTTTTTATAGGCTTATAGTCCGGAGAATGTTCTTCAACAAATTTATTTACTTTTTCAAATATTAGACTTTCTTTTAATGCTAAATTTTCTTTAGTTACTATTGAAAACCTATACTCACCACTTGCACTTTGCCAATGCTTTACACTAATAACATCATTTTTATCAATACCTCTTTCATTCAAGTGATCAGTTAAAGCAGAGTTGTCATTAACATTTTCTAAATTTTGAGCACGAAGCTCACGAATCATATCTACCTCTTCAATAGACAACCTAAGTCTCGGG
>Ga0233412_10001229_pt1 | contig 13684 bp, 15 predicted proteins | sample Na_anoxic_4_MG_FD_180667 | JGI IMG/M metagenome (GOLD analysis project Ga0233412, IMG submission 180667) | Seawater microbial communities from Saanich Inlet, British Columbia, Canada - Na_anoxic_4_MG | ecosystem: Environmental > Aquatic > Marine > Inlet | place: Canada: British Columbia... | reverse complement strand
AGGATGAATAAATATTTGTTCTTCGCTTGACGCTTTCTACCTGGAGCTGTAGATTGCATTAGTTTACATTAACCATGAAACAAGGATGAAGTCATGGAAACACCACAGGAAATTGCTCTTGATCGTCGTCGTAGGATCATGGGTAAGTTAATGGGTAGGTACAAGTGGATGCTTGGACCAGACAGTAGGTGTGACGAGTGTACTGAATCCATCGATGAAACTGCAATTGTTTCAATCGGGGCTGCACTTAATTGCGCTCATTTCAGTGATCTTGAGATAACAATCCTTTGCCCCCATTGTGATTCGCTGTACTATTTGCATTCACGTAAATTCTTTCTCCCAAATTGTGAGATCAGTAATTCATATATACCAACAGAGCCACTGGTTCGCAGAAGGGATCTTATCGCTCAGGGGGTTCATAATCTACTCGAAATGACAGATAAGGAAGTACAGGATTTTCTATGATCGAACTTCATGTAGGAAATAGACAATCACGAATTATCGGTGAGTTACCAGATGTGGTCCATTGGCAACTTAGCGAGCGTATGAAGTATCTGAAGAAAAATTATCATCAGATGCCAGCATATAATTCCGGGGAGATTGGAAAGCCGTCCTGGGATGGCTACATTCGTCTCTATCGTCGTGATGATCCATTCCTTACAGGTTTGCTTTCGTTTGTTCGGAATGTTCTGGACGAAGCTGAAATAGAATACGGCATTGTTGATTTTCGTGAACGGGTAATGGGTAGTTTTGATGAGCTTGAATTTACTCCCCCAGAAAAGTATGTCACCCGTGACTATCAGGAATTTGCCATGCATCGATCTATCGATTTCACGCGCGGTATTCTTCAGATAGCAACTGGAGGTGGCAAGACCTTTCTGGTCACAAGTATAATTGGTAATCTTAATGTCAAGCCATTCATATTTTATGTTCTCACCAAAGATCTTATGTATCAGGCACACGATACATTGAGTGAATGCCTGAATCAGCCTATCGGATTGATTGGTGATGGACAGTGCGATATCCAAGGTATCAATGTTGTGACGGTTCAAAGTGCAGTTCGCTGTCTACATAGAAACGACACCTCGTTTGATTCCAAGTCATATCGCTATGACAAAGAAGATATATGGGATGAGTCAGCAGTTTTTCAGGATACTGATGCCAGACGTCTATTGACGATGATTGAAGATGCTCAGGGTATTTACTTCGATGAGGTTCATCATGCTGCCGCAGTTACATGTCAGGAGGTCTTGGGAGCATCCCCTAAGGCGTATTGGCGTTATGGTGGGTCAGCGACCCCAGAGCGCGACGATGGCGAGGATATGGTCATACAAGGGCTTTTTGGGCAACGTGTGGTCAATATACCTGCCAGCTATCTCATTCGCAGGGGATTTCTTGTCCCCTGTCATGTGTTTTGCACACATATGGAGGGTGATGCTGGTGGAAACAAGAGTTATGCCGCCATATACAAGCATTGCGTCGTCGAAAATGAATATTTTGCCAAGAATATAGCAGAAACGGTTGACTTCCTGGTAAAGCGTGGCAAGATATGTCTAGTACTTGTACAGCAGATAAAGCATGGCAAGATACTGAAAAAACTAATGCCGGATGCTGAATTCCTGACAGGGAAGGATTCTGGTAAGAAACGTAAAAAGGTAATCGAAGCAGCTCGTCGTCGTGAGGTTAAAATTCTCATAGCAACGACACTTGCTGACGAAGGACTTGATATCAAACCAATAGATGCAGTATTTATGGTCGGTGGCGGATCCTCTGTAACAAGAGTGCCACAGCGCGTCGGCAGATGTCTTAGAACGTCTGATGGTAAAGACGTTGGTATGTTCTTCTATTTCCGTTTCCCTGTGAAGTATTTACTGGAGCAGGCGCGAAAGGTTCAACGAGTTTTATGTGCAGAGGAAGAGTTCAAAATGCATTCGTCGCGTAGCTTTAGTGAATTGAGGCAGGAAATTGCAGATGTATTGAATACCCATCAGAAAGGGATATTTGAATGATCGCCAAGGCTGAAATTAATGAGTTGGTAGAGATTTTTGACGCGTACAATGATGATTTCCCGTTTGGTGAAATCCGAGATCATATCAAAACACGTCATGGAAGCCTATTCCATTCTATTGCCGACAATCTGTTGCGTGTGCGCAAAGCACGTGGTGGATCTCCTCATGAAGTCATGTGGAGTACATCAATGACGCGTGAGGATCTCCTCGTAATTTACGATCCGAAACTTGGAAGTGAAAAGAAAAGCAGTAATTTCAAGAATTATTGTAAGTATCTGGTGCAGTTGAAAGAATGGAACATGATATATGAGTGTGGGACGCGTCAGTCAAAAATATTCATGATTGAACGAAATTCACTTTCCTGGGGTCCTCTTTCTGCCAATCCATTGATTTATCCAGCGTCTATGCTTGCCATGCTTAAATCAAGACAGCAAATGTGCACTGCCATTTTAGAAGGGCTGTGTGAAAGCAGGGTGCCAATTGAATCCGTGATGAAATCGATTGCCAATTTCTTTTCCGATCTAACAACAAGAATGGATCCATCAATTATGGCGCACCAGTGGGACGGGGTGATCTCAGCCGAGTCATACTGCAGGCAACTTGAACGCACTATGGAAATCAAGTCGCCATATAGTGGGTTTGATGCTGACAGTCTCGACGCGAAGTTTTTGCCAAATACTCTTATGAAAAGACTATCTTCACCAATCAACTCGTCTCGTTTCAATGAGTTGGTCCCTGAAAATGTCAATGCGGTATCCATGAAAAAGAAGAAGCGCCATGTCAATCCGGCATATGGTAGAAAAATGGATATTCTTGACAATGTACCAACTGAGGCACTGGATATTATCAGTGGCGGTGCACTCCCACTTCTTCAGTGCTTTCAGCGTTTCGTATTACCTGAAATAGTTGCGATACCTGGACCAACATATCGTTGTTTCTTGAATTATGGGCAAGAGGAGATGTATGCCGAGAACATAAAGAATACACTTCTGGCAGCTGGCAAGTTCAATCGTGAAGTTATCTTGTCTTGGGTGAATTGGTTTGCAATATCAAAGGCAAAGAATGTTCGCGTTCTTGGTACCACCTGTGCCTTGAAGCTTTTGTTTATGACATGGAATGAGTTTAGCGTTATGTCTGAGAGTGCGGCGTGGACCAATATAGTATCACAGGATGATTTCCCATCAAGTGGTCCATTGTTCAGTAGAATGGTAGAATTTTCGAAAAAGTCACCACGTGAACGTTTATTGGAAGAATTTTCGTCTCGATTTGGTTTCGTTATATCATACTGGTTTATGGCTGCGACTGGCGATGCCGAACTGGCCGTTACAACACTGGTAACTTATTTCAATAATGTTAAGGATCATATCAAGACAAATGACCAATTGCGTGCTATCTTCATGAAGGCAATGCGCAAGACACTGATATATGAAGTAAAGCCACGTTATCTACCGAATTGGCTCAGGAGTCAGTGGTCGTTCTTTACTAGTCATCCGCAGTACGAGTCAAAAGAATGGTCGGATATCAAAAAAGAAGATGTTATTTCCTATGAGCATCCGGAGATAAAGTTATTTTGGAGTGTCATAGATGGAAAAATGGAACTAAAGGTTGACAATGAAAAGTATTCCAGCACTTAAAGATGAGTTGCGCTTCTTATTCAAAAATGCGGATCTGCCCCAATGGATGATTGGTATCAATTCCAAGGATTTTAGCAGTATACTGCCTGCGAATGCTCAGGATAATAATCTGCGTGACACACTTGTCGATTGGGTCTACAACAATCCAGCTGATTGGTCTCGTGATTTCAGCTATATAATTGATGGCGGCGTCGACTCGTCGGATGCCAATCATACCTGTGGCGGACGTAGTCGAAAGATGATAGGCTCAGCCATTCTTACCTCTGGTATGATTCATGTTTGTCAATCCGAAATATATAGCCCCAAACAATTGGCTAAGTATGTCGGATTCTCGGAATTTATTAGTTCTGTAAAGGATTGGAAAGAGGCGGATGCAGCCGTTACTGTTTTAGCTGATTGTAGGTTTCTGTTCATATCTGAGGTATACATCGCATCAGATTCACACAAGACACTTATACGCTCAGTTGCTGAATCCTTCAATGATCTCATTGAGCGTCGTGACAACAGTGGTTTTGTTACGATTATATCGATAAGACCATCGGTTATTGACAGAATAAAAAATGAATCGGATTTTCTTGGCTCAGCAATAACTTCACTTGTAAATCAGAGCGGCGATGCTGGTACTATTTTGATGAAAGACAAACGTTTGTGTCGTATTTCCTTCTAAGGAAGGATGGAGATTATATGCAGCAAATAGATGAAACCAATTATTTAGAGCAACGGAAGTTACTCCCCAATCCAAGATTGATGGAGACAGCCAGGCGCGATGAGGCTCGTCTCTTGACTATAATTTTGCGTGATGAAGCAAAAATGCAGGATGTACTAAGTTCAGCAATATCATACAAGCATTTCCTTATTACTGAACACGCGCATTTTTATGGGTATATAGCAAAATATTTTGACAAATTCAATGTACTTCCCACTGAAAAGTCATTCCGTAGTAGCCTTGAAGCGCGAATGACCGATGACGCTATGATCAGTGCTGCTGTGCTTTCTTTTCAGAACCGTTTTCATACCATGGTCGATGCCAAGGAGTTTGATCCACTCAAGGAAGGTTTGATCAATCGTTACGTACAACAGCAATTCTATGAGTCAGTTGGTGGCGGACAACGTCTTATTGACATGATTGGGGCGGTATCCGATCAGCGCCCGGCTCTTGCCACATTGATTTCGAGTTTGCAGAATATTGATACTGGTACTGAGGCTGATGAATATATTCGTGTTTCAACTGCAGCTGAATCAATAGATCGTTTAACTAAATCATTTGATGAACGGCAAAAGAATCCAGAGATTGCTTATGGGTTAATGACTGGTTATCCGTCGATCGATACTCGATTTCTTGGTCTTGAGAAGCGTAAGTATATGATTATTGTTGGTCCTCCACATGGTTGCAAGACGACCATGATGCTTAATCTTGCCTATGGAATGGCGAAGCAGGGCAATGTTATTGTATTCGTGACAATGGAATCTACTGACGATGAAATAATGGAACGGCTTGTTGCCGCCGAAAGTGGCATCCCCAGCCTTGTGCTGAAGGATGGTAAAAATCTAAGAGATCCAGATATCATGTCGGCGGTCAATGCGGCAAAAAAGCGTATCAAGAATGTCGTTGGTGACAAGTTCATCCTGATTACCGTTCCGCCTCAGACAAGTTGGGGGAAAATCCAGGGACTTATTGACAAGCAGCGTCAGTTTTACAAGGTTGATGGTTTTTGGGTTGATTACCTCGATGTCATTAAACGTGACGTTCAAATACAAGGGCGTCCTGATTTGGAACTTGCTGATTTAAGTGTTACCATTCAAGCGTATGCCAAAAGGTCGGACATGTTTGGTGGTACGGCGCAGTCGCTTAATAACGGTGCTATTAAGGAATTGAAAAAGCGCAATGCATTTGAGAATCCAGAAGAGGCAGCCGCAATTGCTGGTGGTGAGGCTGTAGGTGGTTCGCAGAAGCTATGGCGTGATGCGGATTATATGTTGACGTCATTGCCGTTCAAAAATGGTAAGCGAGTAACAATGCTCGTAACGAAGGCACGTCGTGATGGAAATTCTGATGATATGTTTTATTTTGGTTGGGATCCAGAGACTGGACGCATATCCGAGTATGAGTCGAATTACTATGTGATTGATTCTGTTCAGGATGCCTGTAAATCGATAATTCTTGACGCGCCGCCAGTGATAAAAAAAACAGATGAAAAGATAGAGATTGTGGATGGCAAAGAAAAGATAGTCAAGGGCAATCCAGAGGTTATTGATGTGGTATCGGAAACGGTTAATACTGGTGCCGGGTCACCCCCAGCATCTACCGCTGATAATACCAATGCTGAATCGAATGGGTCGACGTGGCTTGACAGTATGGGAGTATAACGGGTGAGTGCGTATTCTGAAATACGGAAGCAAATCACTCAAAAAGCTGATTTCGGACAGTTTATTGAAAATGAACTGGGGCTTACCGTCAGTTGGAATGGTACGTTTGAAACAGGAATGTGTGTATGCCCATTGCATGGTGACACGCTTCCATCATTTAGTGTATCAAAAGTTGATGGTGTTTGGCTTTTTCATTGTTTCGGATGTCAGGAATCCGGGACAATCATCGAATTTTTTATGCAGTACTATGATCTTCGTAATATCAAAAATGCCATGGAGCTCATCTGTGACAAATTCGATATTCATGAGTCACTTGATAGTATAGGTGATTCATTTGCTGATGTGGATATTAGTGGTACATTCAATATCAAAAAGAAAACCCTTGGCGCTCATGTTGTTACTGCCAATAGGTGTAGACTATTGATTCGTTGTAACAATGTGAAGGAAGTCGCTGATTGGGTATCTGCCAAATATCGTGAACTGAATCAGGCACTTCGTGAAAATGATTTTACAAGGATTGAAGAAATAGAGGATGAAGCATCATGCGTGACGATAGAGAACTTGACCCGGTAGTTTCAGCTCCTGAAATGTTTATGTCGATCGCCAGACTCGCAGCTATGCGGTCAAAGGATCCAAGGACGAAATGCGGGGCATGCATTGTGTTTCGAGGCAGGAGTATTGGGGTTGGATATAATGGGTTTACTCCAGGTATGCCTGACTTTCCCGAGATATGGGAAACGGAATTGAAGTATGATCGCGTGGAGCATGCTGAGCGTAATGCCATACATAACGCTGACAGGTTACAACTTGCAATTGCCGCGGCTAATATGTCTAGTCGCAATATTAAAAATGAGCAATCGCTTGGTCTCGAGGCTGCGGAGATGTATATTTGGACAACAAAGCAGTATCTGCCATGCCCAGAATGTGCAAAAGCAATAGCTTTTAATGGTATTTCTACTGTTTGGGTTGATTTCGATCCTACCAGTGTATTATCGAATTCAAAGTATGACTGGACTGCAACACTGGATATATTCAAGTATGCTGGGGTATCTATTAAGATGGCTCCAGGAGATATAAATCTCATATTTAAGGAGATGCCACATGAAAAGAGCATTGATTACGGGGATAGCGGGGCAGGACGGGATGTATCTGATGGAGCACCTCCTACGGCTTGACTATGATGTCTGGGGGGTAATTCGCAGGCATTCTGCGAATGGTGGGGTAAGTCAGTCTGATATTCTCGAGCGGTTATCCAATGGGCGTGTGAATCTTCGGTATGGGGATATGACCGACGCTGCCAGTCTGGCCAGTATCATCAGTGAATGTAAGCCACATGAAGTTTACAATCTTGCTGCGCAATCTCATGTCCGTATCAGTTTTGAGGTACCCAAGAGCACGTCGGATATCAATGGAACTGGAGTGATAAATCTCCTTGAGGTGATTAGAAGTATTTGTCCAGAGGCTAGATTTTATCAGGCTTCCACTTCTGAAATGTTTGGTCTTACAAAACCACCGCAATGCGAGGAATCGAAGTTTCATCCCAGATCTCCATATGGGTGTGCAAAATTGGAGGCATATTGGGCGGTGAGGAACTATCGTGAAAGTTATGATATGTTTGCGTCAAATGGTATTTTGTTCAATCATGAGTCACCACGTCGTGGTCAGAACTTTGTAACGAGAAAGATCACAAAAGCTGTGGCGCGTATCAAGCTTGGGCTGCAAGACGAATTGAGCCTGGGAAATTTGGATGCCAAGCGCGATTGGGGACATGCCAAGGATTATGTTGAGGGAATGCATTTGATTCTGCAACATGACAAGGCTGATGATTTCGTGATAGGTACAGGAATAGCTCATACTGTTCGGGAGTTTCTTGAGACGGCTTTTCTTGCGGTTGATATCCCTGTTGTGTCTGATGGCGACAAGGGAGTCGACGAGAAGTATATTCGCATGGATACCGGTGCTGTTGTTGTACGTATTGACGAGCGTTTCTATCGTCCGACTGAAGTTGACTATCTATGCGCAGATCCGACCAAAGCACTGGAGCAACTTGGGTGGAAGCCCAAGATCGATTTCAAAAAGTTGGTTGAAATAATGGTGCTTCATGATTTGGAAACGCAGTCGTAGTGAAAGAGGAGCATCTCGAATTTACAAGGCGTATTGTCGCCGCTGGTGCTTTCGTACGTATCAAAATCGGGGTGTGGCAAGCATCAACGAATGTAAGTGCTAATTCGCTTTCTGGGATACCCAGTGCGTGGATATCCGACAAGGTCGTGTATCGGCACAACTTCAAAATTCCAGAAGTGAGAAGCACTGTCCGTGTGGTCAGTGCGTGTCGTCGTGCCATTTACAATCTCTCCTATTCGACTATATACGGTAGTTTCATTGCCGGTCCCAATATTGAACGGTTTAAGTCGGAAATGGACGAGTTTCGTGCCAAAGTCTTTGCCGCCAGGGATTTGATCGTTGAAAATCATTCCAATATTGTCAGCAGGCTTGATGAGCAGGCTCGAGAGTTAGCTGTTGATATTTGGCGTATCAAGTATGGGCATGACGGTACGCCACATCAAAGATTTATTGAAAAGACAGCCTCTGGATATGTTGATTTGATACGTTCACCTGAGGATTTGCAGGATAGATTCAGGTTTACAATCATACCAACCATGCCACTTATTGAGCCCGGGGCAACGTATGAGAAATTCTGTGATCGTGAGAAACACAATCTTGAGGTCTATGAGCGTATTTTTACGCGTATATTGGACCGTCGTCGGTCATTGGTAAGGGTATTGATCGATACGCAGTCTGTATTGGTGGGGTTACAGGACAATCCTGCCGCCATGGGAAGTAAGATGAAATCGCTTTTAACAAAGTTGCAACGGTATGTTTGGGCAATTTTTTATGATGATGAGGATCCGGAACTTATTGACATGATCAAGGAGCTCCGTAAGCTTTTGATTGTCAGTGATAAAATGCGTTCATTGGAGTCGGTTGTGCCTCATTTCGAACGCATTATAAAACATGTTGTATCACATCCGTTCTTCAGGGTTGGCATGGAGATCGTCAATGGGTAGATTTGATGGCATAATTATCGAAGAGGATGATATAGCTATTGTTGGTAGAAATAGTGAAATGCGTGTGCTTTTTCGGTATAATGTGGTATCTTGTGATTATGGCGTTTTTCGTTCTCCACGAATGACAGAAACTGAAATCGATTTGATTATCATTCAGTTCAAACGGTTGTTCATGGATAAAATGTCATCATCAGATATAAATAAACGAAAAACTGAAATGCTTGCATTCTTGAATTATCAGACAGATCAGGAAACATTCTGTTCATAAGGAGCCACCTTGGCAAATACTCGTATAAGAAAGATTGTCGATCATCGACTTAGTTATGGCATTGCGTATACGATGCATGCTGCAATCAATCGTAATCGCAGATATATCGACTCGGTGTTTTTTATGTATGGGTTGATGCGTGCAACATCAGATTATGTCGTCAATTTTTTTGGCACAGAGAGAGTAAACAATGCCTGTATTGAATTGCTTTCATATATTTCAGAGGACGACGGCGATGAGCAATCTGGATCTATTGTCGAGGGACTGTCAGGATTGGTGATCTCGAAGGAGGTATCATCATGCATAGAGCTCGTCAGGACAGGGAAGACCAATATCGGTCTTCTTGGTGTTATGGCATCTATGTACTGCAACAACACTGAAGTTGCCTGCGCATTGCAGTCAGTTGGAATAGAGTTGGTGGAGGTAGAGAAAGCTGCTGCCCAGGAAATAGGAATAATGAATCCACCTGCAAAAAATACTCCGCCTGCTATTCCCGGTAATATTCCAATGTCAAATATTCCACCTCCTGCTCAGGCACCATCTCCACTTTCTGATTTGTGCATTGATATGACTGAACTTGCTGCAAATGGTGATCTCAATAGAACATTCTGTCGTGATGTGGAAATCGATGGGGTGGTATTGTCATTAATGCGCAAGATAAAGAACAATCCACTACTGATAGGTGAGCCTGGAGTCGGGAAGACGGCAATCGTCGAGGGTTTGGCATATAGAATCGTATCTGGTGAAGTTCCCTACAAATTGCAGGGGGCGAAGCTATTGTCATTGGAAATGTCAACGCTTGTAAGCGGCACAAATCTCCGTGGTCAATTTGAGGAACGCCTGAAGTCTGTGATAGAAACAGTGTGTGCGGATGACAATGCCATATTATTCATTGATGAAATACATATGCTTGTTGGCGCCGGCGACAATACCGGGGTCATGGATGCTGGGAATATGCTGAAGCCATATCTGGCACGTGGCGAATTGCGTTGCGTCGGTGCCACAACATTTAGAGACTACAATCGAACCATCAAAAAGGATGGTGCCTTGTCAAGACGCTTCCACAAGATTACCGTGCAGGAAGTCGGTAAGGAACCAACCTTGGATATTCTTGAGGGATTGAAGCCTGATTTCGAACGTTTTCACGGCTGTAAAATCTCGAAAAAGGCTCTTGTGACTATTGTCGATCTAAGTGCACGCTATTTAACAGAAAGAAATTTCCCGGACAAAGCAATTGACTGTATGGATGATGCGTGCGCCAGGGCGGTTATGATGGGTAAAATGGTTAGTGTCGCCAGAGTCGAGGAAACAGTGGCATCACTGGCTAATGTCCCCATATCGATGATTAGGAGCTCGGATGAAGAAAGGGTATCTGAAGTTCGTCCGATGTTGAAATCCGAGATCCTTGGCAATGACAATGCTATCGATAGTGTATGTGATCTGTTGTTGTCTGGATTTACCAATTCGAAGCATGATGGTGGCGTTTTATGCTCCATGTTGTTGCATGGACCGAAGGGAGTCGGCAAATCAACCATTTTGCATCGTATCAGTGCATCTATTTTTGGAAGTGACGCATTACTTGAGATTAATGGTTCTGAATATTCCGAACAGCATTCAATTAGTAAAGTTATTGGGTCCCCACCTGGATATGTCGGATACAATGAGGAGAGCAAGATCGTTCGTCAGGTCAGGAAGTGCCCACATAGTTTGATAGTTATAGATGGTATTGTCAATATGCATTCTGTCGTTCGGGAGCAAATTTTTGAAATGGTTCGTTCTGGAAAGATGACTACTGGAGAGGGTGATATTGTTGATTTAAGCAATGCAATATTTGTATTTTTGGACACGTCAAGTGCGTCACGCGCAGTCGGATTTAGTTCAGAATCATCAGATAGTTTAGCAAAAGGTCTTGATCATTGGCGTTCGTACGGTATATTCTCTGATATAGATAGTGTAATTGAATTTAAGCCAATTGTGTCATCTGAAATATTGAGGAATATCATCGAAATGGAACTAAATAATAGAACCAAGAAGATAGAAGCAAAAACTTCCGAGGAAATAGTCGAGCGTGTCCTTGACGAAAATACAGGAGCAAGTCCGTCCAAATTGCGAAAAGAGACGCGACGCGCTATTGATGCACTTGATTTGGACGGTACAGTTGCTGGAGAAGATCAGTGAAAAACATGACCCTTCACCACTGCGCAATAATGAATGATGGTAAATCCCATTGTTCTATTCTTATTTCTGAAGATGCATCGTTTTTTGTTCCGATCATATTGGACAATGCCGAAGGGGCTATGGTTCATAGTTTTCTCGTCGGTGATGAGATTGAAGACAGTGTTTTGGACAATGTTCTTTTTATACCGGAATCATGGAAGCAGCTAGAATCAAATATGATTGCGGTTGAGCTTGATTTTAGTGATGAGAGGACCGAGGTCCTGGCTAAAATTTGTGTACATCAAAAAAACGAGGTAAAAAACAAGTTTACACAACTTGTGACACCCATGGGTTATGCGCTCATATATTCATCCCATTTCAGCCTGCCGCTTTATGTTGATGATTGTATCGTGGCACAGGACCGTCGTGAAATCAATCAACTTGAAAGTTATCTAAACAATATCTAGGAGACAATCATGGAAAAGAAATCAGAAGTTGATGGCACCTATGTCGAAGTAGAAGCTGCCGATCTAATTCAAAATATGGATGCAGTCAATCAGTCTACTGTGCTGACAGTTACCAATGCACGTCTTGAGTTGGCTGGTGATGATAGAGTATCATTTCTTGCAAAGTTCAATGACATTGCAGAGAAAATGTCAGATGACATGTCCGGAATGGATGACGCCCAGAAGTCGTTTTTCATTATGCGACATATGCTGTTGCGATAAATGGGATGTCTTATCGAAATAGTGTTTTCCAAAAAGTCAGATGACGCCAGAATGAGTAAGTTCTATAAGCGTCATAGGACGCTTTTTGCTCAATCTGATCTTGTTAGTAAAGACAAGACAGATGGTGATCGAACACGGGATCGTCGCTATGTATTGCCAGGTATCGAGCATGCGTCAAAGTATATACATGACACACTCAGATCTGACTCCAGAATAGTTTCTGTAAAAATCATATCATAGGATAAAAACATGAATATCAAAGATCTTGAGGCAACAGTTAAAAAGATAGATGCAGCTGAGTTGGCATCTGAATTCTGCAAGTGGCTTATCGACAATGTTGAACAATACATAGACAATCACAAGACCAAGTTCATCCTCAACATATCACCGATTGAAGTGGGTGATATGCCCGTATCGGAACAGGTTGAAAATCTGTATCGTCAATTGGACGGGGAAAAGGTTGAAGTATCTATTTCCAGAGGGGAAGAGCTGGACTGGGATTCGTTGGACAGTGAAACCCGTTCGGCTGTTGAAGATGAAACCGCCAAGCTGGTCATTTTGCATGAGTTGGTAGAGCGTGCGTATAAGATTATGGTCGATGACAAGGTCGGCATGGAAAAACTGTTCAAGGCTCTTGCCTATTATTATGAACTTGTTGGTTTTCGTGACGGTATCAAGATCGAGAAGGAACTTGACGGTTGTGTCAACATAACGGCATTCCATTATGAGGCGATTTCTGTCCCGGTTGAAATCAAAGGTAAAACACCAATATTCAATGATGATGGCGAGGTCATTGGGGTTGAGCCGTGTGAGGCAACTAAAACATACATGATTCCACCCAGTTTCGCCATCGATTTCGACATTGAAATGTTTGACAAACAAGTTCAGACTTCGCTGTTCTAGGATTCGATATGCATAATGGCTATATACTGATCGACGGCAATAACATGGCGTACAGAGCACTGCATGCCTACGATGTGGATATGAAGACAAGCACTGGTATCCCTACCAACGTTATTTACGGTCTTTTCTCGCAACTTGCATACGTTCGCCAGGCATATAACGGTTTCTTTCCTCTTGTCGTCTGGGACGGTGGGTATATTGAACGTACGAGAATCTCCAAGGAAGCCCAAGCGGCTGGCTTGATTCCATCTGCATACAAGGAAAACCGCCACGATTCGTCATTTGATGCGAGCAAGATGATCTTTAATGATCAGGTGCCAAAGGTTCAGAAATTGTTGTCGTTGACCAATATCCCTCAGATTAGATGCAATGGGGAAGAGGCTGATGACGTGATTGCCACATATTCAAGAATACTTTCAGCGGATGGCAGTAAGGTTATCTGCTTTACAAATGACCATGACTACTATCAGCTGGTGTCTGAAAGTGTAACCATTGTTTCCAGGCATCGTGGTGTCGACAGTTTTATGAATATGAAGAATTACACTGAAAA
>Ga0233412_10001228_pt1 | contig 13700 bp, 9 predicted proteins | sample Na_anoxic_4_MG_FD_180667 | JGI IMG/M metagenome (GOLD analysis project Ga0233412, IMG submission 180667) | Seawater microbial communities from Saanich Inlet, British Columbia, Canada - Na_anoxic_4_MG | ecosystem: Environmental > Aquatic > Marine > Inlet | place: Canada: British Columbia... | reverse complement strand
GGACGCTGGTCCTTGGGTTGAATCAGAGGAAGAGGAAGGATTACATCAGGTAGCTTAAAGAGATTTGCCGACTGCAGGCAATTTAATTGCGGGGTCAAACATCCTTTGGGCTCTATTAAATTATTCGCCCCAACGCCAAATAAAAACGATTCGATATCGGTGGAATTATGCGACAGATTCGTCGCGGGAATTTGCCCAGGCGTTAAGCCAATTCCTGGAAGACGTGTGTCGTATGCTTGTCCGTTGGGTCCATTTTTATAAAGAACATAATTGGAACCGTGCTGATTTTGATGAATAAATTGACAAAAAGTACCAGGATTGTTTTTTCTTCGTGTGGTTGCCATTTTTATTTATTATTTATATTTTATTTTTAGGTATAATATTTTTTGTATTTATAATATTTGTGTATTATAAATGTCGTCACAGATAAAATCTTCTCAAGTAAAAGTCGGGGATGCGGTAATCACCAGTACCAGTAGTGGAACTGCGATTAATTTACCATCGGGGACAGAAATAGCAGGCGAAACATTAAATGGCGTGTTAATAAGCACGGCTAACTTGGGAGCAGGAACGAATGCGTTAAGTTCTTTAACGATCGGAGGGCAAAATACTGGATTGGGCATTAATGCGTTGCCTGCACTCACTACTGGAGGTGCAAATACTGCGGTTGGTAATGAATCGTTGTTGGTGTTAGATGGCGGAACTCATAATACATCAATCGGTCAACGGTCTCAAAAAAGAAATTATTCTGGTGGAGACAACACGTCCATTGGGTATGAATCATTGAGTAACCTTATTTCTGGAGATCGAAATACCGCCGTTGGTGCATTTTGTTTAACACAAAATACTGCAGATTTTAATGTTGGTTGCGGATGGGGGTGTTTAACACAAAATACCAGTGCAAGTTTTAACACAGCAGTTGGTTATCGGTCGTTATATAACACTAAAACTGGTGGTAGTAATACAGCGAGTGGTTACGAAGCGTTATATACCAACACTGCCAGTTTCAACACAGCACATGGAACCCAAGCACTTCATGTGAACTCATCTGGAGCTGGAAATGTTGCCGTCGGATATCAAGCATCTTATTTTGGAAACGGCGACTACAACACTGGTGTTGGATATCAAGCATTTTTTTCTGGCGTCGGCGACTACAACACTGGTGTTGGATATAATGCATTGTATCAAAATACCGCATCCAACACCACTGCGGTTGGGGCCAGTGCCTTGGAGGTCAATACTGGTGATTTTAACACGGCAATGGGATACGAATCGTTAAAAGGTAATACAAGTGGGACTAGCAATACCGCAATGGGATACGAATCGTTAAAAGGTAATACAAGTGGGAATAGCAATACCGCAACAGGATACCAAGCATTATTCACCAATAGTATTAATATAAAAAATACTGCCATGGGATATTATGCTCTTAAAAATAGTGCGGCCAACCATAATACCGCATTTGGTTCGGAAGCATTAGTTGCAAACACAGGAGGTGCTCGAAATACAGCCGTTGGGTCGGATGCGTTAACCGCCAATACAGGAGGCACGCAGAACGTTGCGGTAGGAAATAATGCAGGATTGTATATTGACACGGGGAGTCAAAATACGTGTCTGGGTGTTGATTCGGCGCGACGCCTCGTATCTGGTTCCAACAATACTTTTATCGGATTCGAGGCGGGAAAATTGGGACCTACAGGCGCAACTGGTGCGGCTACTTCTAATTCCGTTGTATTGGGTAATATTGGAATTACTTTTGCTTATTGCCAAGTTGCTTTTTCTTCTGCTTCCGACAGAAGAATCAAAAAGGATATTGAAGTGATTGATTGGAGCGCGTCCGACTATATCAATAAAATACAGCCAGTTTCTTATCGTCTAAAAAATGAACATGATTGTTGCGTGAAACGTGTGGGTTTTATTGCCCAGGAATTGAAAGATATCGAGGACGAAATGGGATTGACCGATGTGTGTGTGGATACCAGTGACGACCAACTATATAAACTTAAAATTAACAGCATTGTCGCCGTCTTGGTAAATGCAGTGAAGGAACTCGGCGCAAAAATCGAAACATTGGAATCCAACACATCAAAATAATTCCAACAACAGTTCAGACAATAACAACAAATTCAATGATAAATAAAATATTATCTATATTATAATGAGTAATACAAGTAATACGATCAAAAAAAGAAAAACAGTTTCAAAACAAAGTAAAAGTAAAACAAAAAAATCAGCCAACAACGCGATAAATAATCCAAGCCGCATTATTTCCAATCTGCTGACTTTTCAAACCACGTTGAAATTGTTTCATTGGGATACCGCACGATATGCCCAGCATAAAGCCAGCGACCAATTGCACACGGATTTAAGTGCAAACATTGACTCTTTTGTGGAAAAAATGCTCGGCAAATATCCCGACCACGCCGCGATTAACCCCATCATGAAGCGCGTGCATGTGGTGGTGCAGAATCCCAAATTATCTTTAGACGCCATGGTGCAAAAAGTAAACAAATTAAAAGCGTTTTTAATCGGGATGCGTTTTTCTGATACGCAGGCCAACTCGGACCTGCTAAACATTCGCGACGAAATGCTGGCCCAACTCAACCAGTTTTTGTATTTAATCAAATTACAATGATTTATTGGTTAAAAAAAATATACATATATACATGTATTGTTTATTTTTATTCATTTTTGTTTGGTTTAGTTTACCATGTGAAATGTACTGTGAATGATTGGTTGTTCCATACATCCCATTTGATGCCTTTAAGTGAGCGAAATTCGTCGTTCAAAGCAGCTGGGACGTATACCGAGCATTCTTGCTGCATATCTCTAATCCACGCAGAGCACACAGAAGATGGCTTGATTTTCGGCTTGCCTGGTTGAGCAAAACCAAAATCTCGACGGTCAAAGTTCATGTACAATTCTCTTTTTCCGTTGCAAGACGCTCGCTGTATTGCCTCGCACACCATGGGATAATATTTGACCGTCAAGTTACTCATGTTGTAAAAATACTCGACGGTCCTTTCCACCTCTTTTTGTTTCTCTTGCAATTCTTGTTTTTGAACAAGATAACGCTCCTGCGTTTGGTTCGCGATGGCACAGTTTTGCTGAATGAAACTCATGATGATTGTTTGGCGGTTGTTGGTGTCCTTTCTATATTACTTTTTCATTTTTTTGTTTCGGCTCTTTTTTGATTTTTTTCATTTGTTTACACGCGATAAATTTATACTATTTTGCACGCCATTTTTTGGCATTTATCATAAATGATAATCCCTTATTATTTTTACAAAAAACGTATTAAAGACAACGCAACTATATAATCAAGCAACCAGAGAACCATGATTCCGACGCAACACACACACGGCAACAACATGCACATGATGGGTAGTGGCGGTGGAAACATGCTGGACCAACTGAAAAACAACATGATGACCATGCTCATGTTTAAATCCATGAATGGCCAAGGTCAAGGCACGAGTAGCCAAGGTATGGAGGGAATGATGTACATGGTGTATGCGTTCATTGTGACACAGCTCGTTGACCTTTTTATCAAATACCTGCCAATCGCGATTCAGTTTATACGCACCAAGTATTTCAGTCGATTCGAAGACCCCCTTTTGCAAAATATTGCACATGCTGCAGAGGACATTACCGACGAGACCCACGCCGTAAAAGCTAAAACCGCGTCCATCGTTATCAACGTGGGCATCTCGGACCACGAAAATCTGATTGGGCAGGCGCTGCTCGATTACGTCACCAACAACAAAAACACCAAACACATCAAATACCTCAAGCAGAATTTCATTTTGAACGAAACCGAGGTGATTAACATTGCCGACGACCTTTTTCTCGTCATGGCCGAGTCGTCCGACGACGCAATCAAGATTGATTCCGCGACTGCTGGGGGGGGCGGCGGTCCCGCAAGCCCAAGCATCACGCAAAAATTCGAGGTCTTTAGTTTCACCAAGTCCGCCAAGCAGCTGCGGGATTTTCTCACCAAGATTACCCACGAGTACCAGATTACCACCCAAAATAAGCTGGGCACCAAGCGGTTTTATTTCAACATGCAAGGAATGAACGCCCCCAAGCTGCCTGGCGGAAAGGCGGGCGAAGCCATCAAGGATTATAGTCGGTTGCCCCCTTTTTTCGCCTTTACCATGAAAGAGTTTCAGACCAACCGCAAGTTTAGCAACCTGTTTGGCGCCGAGATTGACGTGATTAAGAAGCGGGTCGATTTCTTTGTAAAAAACCGCAAGTGGTACGACGAAAAGGGCATCCCGTACACGCTGGGACTGCTTTTGTCGGGCGCGCCTGGCACTGGCAAGACGTCCTGCATCAAGTGCCTGGCCAACGAGACCAACCGCCACATCATCAACATTAACCTGAACAACGACATTACCAAGAAGCAGCTGGAGAATCTGTTTTTCAACGAAAGTCTGGTAGTTTTAAACCCGTTTACCCACCAAAACGAAAAATACAACATTCCGCTCGACCAGCGAATTTATGTGCTGGAGGACATTGATTGTCAGGGCGACGTGGTCTTGGACCGAAACAGAGACAGGGACAGGGGCGGCGACACGTATTTCGAGCCCGAGCCCATGAGTTTGGGCGGCAGTGGCCTTGGTGGCGGTCCTGGATTCGGCGGCGGCTCTCTTATTCCAGGTGTCGCAAGTCAGCGACCTTCAAGTGCAGCAGCGGCACCCCAAAACGTGGAGCAGATGGACATGTCGTTTTTGCTGAATTTGCTGGATGGGGTGCTAGAAACCCCTGGGAGAATCATGATTATGACGTCCAACTACCCCAAGCGGTTGGACAAGGCCCTCATTCGTCCTGGCCGCATCGACATCATCACGGAATTCACCGAGTGCACCGCTTCCACGCTCAAGTCCATGATGGAGTACATGTACGGCCACGCATTGACGGCAGACGAAGTGGCCGAGATTGAACGTTTAAAAATTAAGATTACACCCGCAGAAATGTCCAAGCTCATGTTTGAGAATCTGGAAAGTAAGAGCGCGGCAATGGATGCACTAAAGACGTATGGTGTGAAGAACGAGGAGACGGTTGATGTTGTAAAAGTGGTTGCGAAAGAGGTTGAACCGACTGAAACCAATGAAAAGGTTAAAGAGGATGAAATTATTGAGATAAATGGAATGATTAAAAAAATTGAGTAAATAAAATAAATATTATTTGTGTTGGTATAAATAATATGACATTAAAATATTTTTTTATTTTTAGTTAATTTATGTTTGGTTATTTTTTTCTTTTTAGATAACGAGGTTGTTTTTTTACGTTTTTTTCTTCCCGCGGTTAATGGCAACTTGTAATTGTTCATATCAACTTCTCCTGTAGTTGCTCCTTCGATTCCAGTTCTCTTATTATCGACCTTAACTGTGCGATCTGTGTCCCATTCAATAATGTGGTCCCATGTCATTAAATATGTCGCGTCTATACGTAAAAGTGCTTGAAATTGGTCCCAAAACACGGAAAATGTATAATTGGGGTCTAAAGGTATTCCCCAATAGTTGCGATAATATTCTTCTTCCTTTAAATAATCATCTTCTTTAGATTTTTTAGATTTTTCTTCCTCGACCAAATCTTCATAATCTTCATAATCTCTACTGTCGAATAAATCAAAATCATCAGTCAAGTCTTTAATTATTTGCGGATGGTCATTTATAATTTCTACTAAATCAGTTAATACTGCCCAATCATTATAAACAAATGTCTGATATGCTAGTTGAATATTTGTCGTAACTTTGGGGTATAAGGAACGCGATACAGTAGATGCTTGTGTATAAAAAGAAGAAATATCTTTCAATTGATGCGGGAATAATTGTTTGTGTCGCCTTGGTGTTTGTGTATATTCGCTCGACAAATATAATGCGAATGCAAAGCAATTTCCTTGACCCATATATATTTGGTAAAAATCATACGGGTTATATATACGGTCGTGCTTTGCCGAATAAAACTTATAATGAGTAGAATTGCCATAATCATTAAAAATGACGTTTTCTTCTGACCCATGACGTTTTAATTCATTTTCAATAGTTTCACTTTGAATAAATAATGGACTGCCGCATATATTCGCCAACTGAGAATATACTTTTTGTTCCGAAACTAAATGGGAAAAAATACTGTGATATGCTTCAAATTCAGATTCACCATCGTCTTCTCTTGATGCACTTGGAACAACACGTAGCTGTGAATATTCTTCGTCCAAATCAGCCATAATATATTTGTTATATTATGTTTATATTATTATATTCATAAAGATGCATTCTCATTTAGTTTTCCAACGAATACACACTATGTGGAAACAATGTATAAAAAAACACGAGCCAGTTGTACACATACTTCACCACGAACTCCACGATAAACGGAAACGCGGCCAAGGCCACCAACATGGCATAATATTTCGGGTTGAAAAGCGTAGTATAAGAACAAACTGCGAAAAAGAATAAAAGAATGTAATACAAATAGAAAAATATATTGTACCATTTTTTTAGGTGGTAGATTTCCTCGTTTTCATAGTACGTCTTTCGCTGGTTTGTTAGGATGTCGCCCTTGGTTCCTTTTACTTGCTTGCGCGTCACCATGTTCTTTTCTAAAAAAGACGCATACAAAGCATCCACGTGCTCCATATTTATTTGACCCGCGACCAAATACGCATTCAATGTGTCACATTTTGCCAGCTCCTGGTCCAGGTTTGTCTTGATGTCATGGGCGAGGCGGCGGGCCTTTTTCTCCAAGGTCTTTTCTTGCCAGTCGTCGTAGTAGCCCTCGCCCTTGGAAAACACGTAGTAATTCTTTCGATTTTCCTTTAGCTCGTCGGGCGCCGTCTGTACGTTTGTCTTGGCATCCAGGAATTTCTGTTTTAGCCGCTGCTGCTTCTTGTCGTGCTGGCAATCGGGGCCGCACGCCAGCGTATCGGCACTCTTTTCCAACAAAGAACTCAGGGTTTCAAACGACTTTAGCTGTTTCGTGTCGTGCTGCAGTTTCTGATTTTTGGCTTGGGTCGTCTTTAGTTTAGTCGACATGTGTTTCAATTGATTATATAATTCGTCGAAATTGCCGTCGTTCGTCATTTTTTGCTTTCTTGTAGTATTGCATTATTATTTTTTTGTTTTTTTTGTTGCGAAAATGATATAAAGCGAAAATGTATAATATAATGAATTACGAAATAGTTGGAAACTGCATGATTGCAATTGGTTTGTCGGGTATAATTCTTAGTGCAACTATGATGACGGTTGGATACACGACTGAAAATGCATGGAAATCCAAGAAATAAATTTTAATTCACCTGAATAGGAATATTCAAGTCAATATTGGGATGGGCACTGTGGATTTTTACCTTGATAAAATTAATCGTGCTGTTGGTGCGCTTAACAAATGCGACACTTATGATTATTTTCTCGCTACTTTTCGATTTGAAATAACGAGCAGTTAAATATTGCCGTGAATAAATAAAGAATGGCGACATGGGACTTGGATGATTTCGAGTATTGGCTAGATAATATAGACGATTTCGATGGTGTTCCAAACGTGATTGAGTTGAACTTATCCGAGACCCACCACCTTACCTCGTTGCCGCCTGAAATTGGTAATTTAACCAGCTTGGAATCATTGACTGTTTCGAACAATCGCTTGACCAGTTTGCCCGCTGAAATTGGCAGGTTGACTCGATTGACCGTTTTATCACTAAATGACAATGACATTACACAGCTGCCTCCCGAAATTGGATTGTTGACCTCTTTGCGATTGTTTTCCATGAGCGACAATAAGCTCACCAGCATTCCGCCTCAAATTGGTAATTTGGTTGCCTTGTCCTATTTAAACCTCAGAGACAATAATATCAACCAGTTGCCGCCCGAAATTGGTAACTTGACGCAATTAATCGCATTCATTTTAGGTGACAATAAACTGACTAATTTACCGCCAGAAATGGCCAAATTAACTAAATTGTCCACATTGTATTTAAGCGGAAATAAATTCAAAAGTATGTCGCCCGCTGTGCTGCGGCTGCCCAGGTTAACTTTTTTAGACATTAGCAACAATGAACTGACATATCCTATTACCGCGCCGCAAAATAATCCATATCTCGTGATTAACCAAAAGGGAAACACATATAAAATGACCAAGACAGATAAAATGAATTTATTGCGTGTCGGTAAATTAGCACCAAAAACCAAGGGCATACGAGAAATACCAGAGGAACTAATGGCTGGTCTTATTTCCAAATTTGGCGGAAATCGTTCAAACGCAAAACGTACCCAAACCAAGAAAACGCGGCGTAAGACAAAAAGAAAAACAAGAACGAGCAAAAAGAAAAGGAAAAATAAAAGGCGTGGAAAAACCCAAAGGCGTGGAAAAACCCAAAGGCGTGGAAAAACCCAAAAGGCGTGCCAGAATAAGAAAATATTAATATAACTCGCCAATTATCGTTTGTTAGTTATAAACTGTAAAAAATAATAACGTATAATAAAATGAATGTCGTGGAATCAAATCCGAGTCATCTTGGAATAGGAACGGATATTAATCTACCAACGGTTCCGCCGACCGAGACCGAGTTTAATCCAGTTTTTGTATATCTGCCAAACGTTGAGGATAAATTACTGAACCAAACCGCGGCCACTAACAAACGTATTATTCAGTTTTTCAAAGAAATGAACATTGTGCCGCCAGAACCAAAAGAGAAAAAACAACGAGCCGTTCAAAAAACACGCTTGGACAAGGTCGATGTAGTGGATGCAGATGCTGAGGCCAAAGATATAGACCAAGTGGCTCTCTTAAGTGACAATAGCTTCGCAGAGAAGATGCCCCCCTTTGAAGCGCCGTTTAAATACCAGGGACGTATTCCCGTGTCCAGCTACTACATGAACAACCGCAAAACGTTTGTGCAGTTTGTCGATAAAATGTTCAACGACTACCGTCTCAAGCTGCTGGAAAACACCGACCCCATCTCCTGCGACGACATTGGCAAGACCGCCAAGATGGATCTCATGACCCACCAAAAGCTGATCCGCGACTACATGAACCTATACACTCCCTATCGCGGCCTTTTACTTATTCACGGTCTCGGGTCGGGCAAAACATGTTCCTCTATTGGTATCGCAGAGGGGTTTCGCAACACCCGCAAAATCATCGTCATGACCCCCGCCTACCTCCAGAGCAACTATATTAGCGAAATCAAAAAATGCGGCGACATGTTGTACCGCCTAAAACAACACTGGGAGTTCATTCAGGTGGATTCCAAGGGCAAAGATAATACGGATAAAAAAGATGTCGCGCGTCTGCTAGGACTGTCGGACGAGTTTGTGAAAAAGGCAGGCGGGTTTTGGCTCATGGACGTGTCCAAATCCGACGCATCCAACTACGATTTGTTGGCGGATGCCGATAAAAAACAGCTGGACGAGCAGCTGGACCAGATGATTCGCCACAAGTATTCTTTCATCAACTACAACGGTATCACCGTGGCCCAGTTCAACAAACTAACAAATTCATTAAAGACCAACATCTTTGACAATGCCGTGGTAATTATTGACGAAGTGCATAATTTTGTTAGTTGGATCGTCAATAAAATCAACACCACCAAGAATTATGCGACCCTAAAGAAACCGCCCATGGCCATCTCGTTTTATAAAATGCTCATGGAAGCCCAGCGGTGCCGCATCGTCATGCTGTCTGGAACCCCCGTGATGAATTACCCCAACGAAGTCGCGGTGCTGTTCAACATGCTTCGCGGATACATTTATACTTTCACCATTGCCCTGGACGACTCCAAAGTCCAGCACGGTCGTGACAAAACGTTCGACACGAAATATTTCACCAACCTGCTAACAAATAATAATAAAAATAAAAAGGGCGAATCATCTGGGTCGGAAATGGAAATGGCCAAACAAATGGTGGATTATGTGCAGTACAACCAGGCCAGAAAAACACTCACCGTTACCCGCAACCCCCTCGAATTCGAAAATGAATTTACTTCGGCATCCTATGCAGGCGTGGCGTACAATCCCGAATCCGCGGTGGATCTAGTCCAGTTCAAGCAAAACATCATGGCCGTGCTCAACAACGCCAATTTCAGTGCGAAAAACATCACCATGGAAAAGAACCTGGCACTCCCCGACCAGCTGGAGGATTTTCGCGTGAAATATTTGGACTTGGAGACGCGCGAAATTAAGCACCTGGAGAATTTCAAGCGCCGCATCATTGGTCTCGTTTCGTACTTTCGCAGTGCCGACGAAGCCCTGCTGCCCGCCTTTGACAAAAAAGAAGATATTCACCCCGAATACGTCAACATGAGCGACCTGCAATTCGGCATTTACGCCAAGGCGCGCATCGAAGAGAGGCAGTCTGAAAAAGCCACGCAGCTCCGACGGCACATGAAGGGCGTGTACGCCGACGACAGCAAATCCACCTCTTCCTACCGCATTTACTCGCGCCTTTTTTGCAATTTCGTGTTTCCACCTGCTCTGCTGCGTCCCATCCCCGCCAAAAAGGGCAAGAAAAAAGGGGACGAAGACGCTGACAACGAGGTGGCAAACGTCACTGAACTCGAAGAAGAGGTTGCTCAAGAAGACATTGAAACGGTAAAAGGCAAGAAAGGCAAGAAAGGAAAGGCGGCAGCTGAAGGTGAAGCCGAGACAGAAGACATGGTCGGAATGACGGGCGACAAGCAGTACAACGAGCAGCTGCGCGACGTGTTTGCCGAGATTACGGCCAAAAAAGACGAATATCTACGCATGCCCGCGCTGCTCGAGTACAGCCCCAAGTACGCGAAAATCCTGGAAAATATTCGAGCGCTGGTCGGCAAGCATCTGGTGTACAGCCAGTTTCGCACCATGGAAGGCATCGGCCTGTTTGCCCTGTCCTTGGAAGCCAACGGCTTCCAGCAGTTTCGCATCCGCCGTGCCCATGGAAGCTGGGAACTCGACATGGACGAGCGCGACCTCGGTAAAAAACCCATGTACGGGCTTTATACGGGCACGGAAGACAAGGAGGAGCGCGAAATCGTGCGGCACATCTTCAACGGCAACAAGGAGCAAATCCCCAAAAGTATCCAGGCGGCTTTCGACAAGGCGGGGCTCAACAATTTTTACGGCGACATTATCAAGGTATTCATGATTACCGCGTCGGGGTCCGAGGGAATCAATCTCATGGAGACGCGGTGGGTGCACATCATGGAGCCATTTTGGCACGCGGTGCGAACCGAGCAGGTGATTGGCCGCGCGCGGCGTATCTGCAGCCACAAGAATTTGCCCCTGGAGCACCAGACCGTCGGGGTGTTTTTATACATGATGCAGTTCACCAAAAAACAGCTGGCCGAGGCCCCCGAAATCAACAAGCACGACGTGGGGATGCTCCCCGAAAACAGCAACCGCCCGCTCACTTCCGACGAAAAATTATACGAAACGGGGCAAATCAAAGAGCAAATCAACTCCAAGCTAATTTTCGGCATGAAAGAAGCGTCCATCGACTGCTCCATCTACACGAAAAACAACTCGCAGGAAGGTATCCAGTGCCTGACGTTTCCTGGGGCCAAACCCGACGATTTCATTTATACGCCCAATTACCAGACCGACCCGGATATCATCGGGCAACGGCGCGGACCAGCTGCAGCATCGGCAACCGCACCTGGCGCATCGGCCACTGCTAAAATGGTGGCGCGCATTATCCAGGACCGAGACAAAAAGAAGTACGTGCATGACCCGAGCACCCAGGCGGTGTACGAGTACGACACGTATGCGGACCGACGGACGCGTAAAAAAGTGGGGCACTTGGATGCAGAATCGGGACATATTCGGTTCGACAAGGCGTAAAATAAGTTAAAAATAAATATTTTTCAAAACAAACCGCACATTATGCTACGATATGAAACTCACTGATGCTTTCCACCATTAATCCGTTGGCATACACGCCGTAATTGCCATAATAATTGTCATTTTTTAACGCGAAATGATATATGTTAAATGTCCCAACGCACTCGTATGGAACTGCTCGCGTGTCGATGCAAGCTGGCAATCGATATTTATTATCCGTCACATAAATATCTCCGCACATTTCTTGAATTTTATCGCGTTGCTCGTCGGTTAAAAAATCAACCAAAATAGAATGACTGCCCGTAATAACTAAATCTTTAAATAATTCCGAATACGTGTGCATCGGACATTTGTACAGTTTATTTGGGATTCTTTGAGCTGTGTTGCGTCCTTCAAGTCCGTCACTATATATTTTCGACTGCATTATGTGCGTCACTTCTTTGTATTCGTCACACGCGGTTTTCACCAAATCGCCTTTTTTTAACTGATTGATACACATATATTTTTCATTTTGAGTTGTCGCATCCAAACATAATATATCCGTGCTTTCTTCAAAGCAATAAACCGCGACTGGTGCAGCATTAAAAATAAAAGTCGAGCCGATTGGGTAGTCATTGGTATATAGCGACAATGAAGCACTAGACAAATCGCCCACACCCGCTGTATTTTCATATGTTACTTGCATAGCCGGCACACCTGCAACAAATATTTCCACGCCAATTGTAAGTAAATTTGCTTGATTCAGCCAAGTGAGATTGGTTAAACTCGTACATGATAAAAATGCTGTAGTTCCTAGACTTGTTACGCTACTTGGAATTATTATGGCAGATAAACTGCCACACGCATAAAATAATGCATCCGAAATACTCGTCATGGTATTCGAAAGAGTAGCACTGGATAAATTACTACACCCTCCAAATACATACGTGCCTGTGCTAATCACGCTGTTTGGAATAACTATGCCAGTCAAGCTGGTGCAATCCTGAAAAACAGACCCTCCTAAACTGGTCACGCTACTGGGAATAGTAATAGCGGACAAACTACTGCACCCAGAAAACACAGAATTTCCCAAACTCGTAATACTGGTGGATAAGGTTATAGTCGATAATGATGTGCATCCAGAAAATACTGCATTGCCCATACTAAGTACTGTATTGGGCACATTCATCGTGAATATACCCGAGCAACTATAAAATACCGAACTTCCTAAACTAGTGACGCTGCTTGGAATAGTTACGGTGGATAAAGTAGTGCATCCGAAAAACACGGAATCACCCAAGCTGGTAACGCCGCTTGGAATAGTAATGGCGGATAAAACAGTGCATCCCGAAAACAGGGCATTGCCTAGACTCGTAATGCTGGTAGACAAGGTTGCGGTCGTCATACCACTGCAATTTTGAAAGACAGAAACGCCCATGGTAGTTACTGTATTGGGAACAGTAATGGCGGAAATGCTGCTGCAATTTTTAAAGACAGAATTTCCAAAACTAGTGACGCTGCTTGGAATAGTTACGGTGGATAAAGTAGTGCATCCGAAAAACACGGAATCACCCAAGCTGGTAACGCCGCTTGGAATAGTAATGGCGGATAAAACAGTGCATCCCCAAAACAGGGCATTGCCTAGACTCGTAATGCTGGTAGACAAGGTTGCGGTCGTCATACCACTGCAATTTTGAAAGACAGAAACGCCCATGGTAGTTACTGTATTGGGAACAGTAATGGCGGAAATGCTGCTGCAATTTTTAAAGACAGAACTTCCTAAACTAGTGACGCTGCTTGGAATAGTTACGGTGGATAAAGTAGTGCATCCGAAAAACACGGAATCACCCAAGCTGGTAACGCCGCTTGGAATAGTAATGGCGGATAAAACAGTGCATC
>Ga0233412_10001227_pt1 | contig 13701 bp, 9 predicted proteins | sample Na_anoxic_4_MG_FD_180667 | JGI IMG/M metagenome (GOLD analysis project Ga0233412, IMG submission 180667) | Seawater microbial communities from Saanich Inlet, British Columbia, Canada - Na_anoxic_4_MG | ecosystem: Environmental > Aquatic > Marine > Inlet | place: Canada: British Columbia... | reverse complement strand
TGACGCTTGCCGACTTAGGGACAACCATAACACACGAGCCGGGATTAGAAGCGGTTGTAAAGCTTGCATCTCCGGGTGCTACAAAGACGTTGGTCTGTAATCCTGTGGCGTAGTATGAAGACGTGAGCCACTCGTAATCTATCGTGCCTGCGTAAGGAGACCCAGAAACGAGGCCCGTAGAACACGGGTCGGTGCTGTTACCTAGATACGTAGCACGCACAGGGTTTGACGCAGCGTGGTACCCATCTATGGGGGAGCTCAAGGCATTGTATGTGCTCCCTTGATACGTAGTCAAGATGCCATGCGGTGTATCCCTAGGAGTATAAATGATAACTACCGCGCCCGTATCCGTACCAAGGTTGACCTCCAGAGTATAAAACCCCGGGCCGCCCATGTTGCTGTTCATAGTGACAGGGCATGAAACCACACAGCTTCCGCATGTATTCAACGTCCCTAGAACGCCTCCAATAGACTCCCGATATAAACCACCTTCAGAATAAAATCCGTCAGGAGCAGGGGTAGTCAGTGCAGCATCACTGTAGATGTTTGTAGCACTAGCTAGGTTAGGTCCGTTTAGGTAATAGTTTCCAATAACTCCCATGTCAGCAGTCGCATTCGTTGATGGTGATGAGGACGTAAGCTGCGTCGCCAGCAGTAATAACCGGGTAGGTGCTTGAACATACTGAAGTGCCCTCCTTACTTCCAAGAGTAAAGTACTCAGTAGAAGCGGTGTCACAATCAGTATATGAGAACGTCACGTTAGGGTTATTGTCGTTGTATACCTGATACTCCACGCATGCCGTAGGGTCGCAAACGCATCCGCAACAAGCTTCAATCTTGGTTGCCGCAAAACACAATTGCGTAGGCAACTGTAGCGAGTAGTCCCAAATCATATACAGATACTGACCCGTGCCAGCTCCAGCCATATTGAAGTCGGCGGTGTAAATATCCGGACCACCTGCCGGGACAAGACCACCGGCGGGGAGAGCAGTATTCAAAAGCGTAGCGATATCTCCCGGCGTATTGGCATAGTCGGTAGCTGAGCGCAGATAGTAGAACCTATCGGTAGGCTTTAGGATGTAATTGTCAATCTGGGTGCGATGCGAAATCATCGTCACATCAGCGTTGTCAGTAGGTATTACGCCGCCACCTTGATACCCGGAAATCTCTTGATACTGAGACACCAATGGGATATTGGTTCCGCTGAGGAACTTGACCTGCTGAGTATGAAGTGGAGAAGCGTAATTGGCTACCTGCCAGCGGTAGTTGTTATGGACGGTCTTGCCGGCATCGACTTGATTGGTTACCGTAATCAGCCTGATGGTAATAATGTCCGCATCGGGGCACTCAACGGTGACCTGAAGCACGAATCGTCCCACCCCAGAGTAGTTGATGTTGATGACAACGGTGTCTTCTACGATGTTGTTTTTGTCGACAAGGAACGAGCCCGAGTCTCCCGCTCCAATAAGGCCAGAGTTGGTAGTAACCCCGTTATACAGCGCGTTAATTTGCGCTTGGTCTACTGGCTCCGCCTCAACAACGGTATACGTCACTGAAACGCTACCCACCAAATCGCCCACATTGACAGAGTAAGACTCTCCCAAAGCCGTGAGCTGGAACGTCTGTGTAATGCCACACTCTAGACGCACGTCCTCTCCGGGTAGTGGAGTCTCGTTACTTGCTAACACGTACTCGTTCATGTAGGGGTCGTAACCTCCAAGCTTCTGAGTATTGAAGTTGGCAATGAACTCATCGCGGAACCAGCTCCGCATACCGTTCTCGCTGATGACAGTGAGCTGCTCGTTCTGCCCATCGCCATAGAGGTGGATGACAGAGCCCCGCTTGGCATCGGTAAAGAACTTATGCGGTCCCCACTCAGCAAAGCTCTCGGGGTTGTTGCTGATACCGAAGTCTTCTACGCGAGCCACCTGTGTGCCCAGTACCTGAGGCACAGACGTAACCACGCTGGCGCCAGTAGCGTCGGTAAGCAGATTCTTTTCTGCCAAGACGTAGCTAATCTTATCCTCCTGCAACGTGAGGATATCGGTACGCCTTCCGAACAGCTTCTCTACAGGGCCATAGCTGTCCTCTAGCGGCTTGAAGTTGAGCAAGCCAAGGTTGAACTCATTGAGTTTGTTGATGTTGGTCTCATCGTTGTATACGCCGCTGTAAGTCAGGTCAGCGAAGCGTCGCACCCGCCTGTAGTCCTGAGCACTGACCGTCGTAACACGGTTGCCCATGGTAATGGGCTTACCTACGATAGAGTCACGAATCTTATAGCTCTCTACGCCATTGCCATACGTGATGCAGTTGAAGAACGCCGTGTCGACGAGCGCCGACTGTGACGCCGTTTGGTTTCTGAGGTTGCCTTGGTGGAAGTCCCCCACGATATCATACGATACGCTCGACTCATACCACAAATCGGGCAGCGCCTCCTGTGGCTGCGTCTCAAAAACAATGACGTCGTTAGAACGGAGTATGCGGATGCGAGCCTTGGCAATAGACCTTCTGTTGTTACTGACGTCGAGTCCAGTAAAACCGCTACACGGGCTCGTGCCTGTGGTGACAAATCGGCAATCGTTATTGGCTAGGAAAAAACACACCTTGTTCTCACAAAGCACATCATCCCCCATACCGTAGTTGTCGTTTTGAGAAGTGGTCTCGGGATATACGCGCAATGTAGGAACGCAAGCTAAAGGGTCTCCCGCCGTGCCTTCGGTATTGTTTAGCGCCTCCTCTACTCCGTCTTGACCGTAGAACCACTCAACCACATTTCCGTAGTCCTCGTCTACAACAAAAGTTTGGGCAAAGCTCAAATACCGAGACTCGCAAGAGTTGTCTCCGTCACCCGTACCCTTGCGCTCATACTCAAGGTCGATGGTAACCCTACTGCCAGCAGGGATAGCCTCCAAGAACTCGTCGTTTGTAGACGAGTCTGTAGCGCCACCCATTACAACCGCAGGAAAGGAAAGGCTAGGAGACGGGAAGGCAGTCTCCGTAGTAGCGGTTCGCCACCCAGTATCAGTGTTGTTTTCCCCGCACGATAAGTCGATACCGTCGGCCTTGATTTTCATATACGTGCCGGGAACGGCAGGTACGTTGGGCTCATCGAGGCTGCCCACGGCATAGGACTCCTTCTCCAATACCGTAGCATAGAGACAGGTTGACGCGGCTCCACCGCAATCGGCTTTGACAACATACCTATCTCCCTTCTCCACCTTGGCTGCCTGCTCACCCTCAAGAAGAAAGTAGGTGTACCCGCCAAAGTTTTCGTACAGGTTGGTGTATATAGTCTCGTAGTTTTCCCGGTCGGGTTTGATAACAAACTTGTATCGGTCCGCCCAGAACGGAGGGCGCTCCCACACGGGGATTTCTACACGAATATTATTTCGGAATATAGAGTCGCTGCACGGGATATGTACCGTATTGCTCTCGCTAGTGAGAACAGTAGTAGCACGGTTGTACTCATCCATATAGACGATACCAACCTGATAGGTGCGGTTGCTATGCAGGCTGCGCTGTGAGACCAAACTGAAGTATTGACCCACCGCAGAAGTGACGGTCATAGCTTCCGCGCTATCTACTGCACCCCCGTTATAAAGTGGTAGGGGGAACCTAAGTGTAAACGAATTATCGGTAGACGCCGACACAGTAATTGGTTCGGCAACATTGTTAGTACCCGTTCCTGTTAAGTTCTGCGGGTCTGGTATCCCTCCTGTCTGAGTAAGCGGGAATATGGAGTTCCACGCATTGGTAAAGATGCTTTGGTTGGCAACACCAAAGTTTGCAGGTGTTGTCTCGATATTAGCTGCTGTACCAATAGCGTCCAAAAAACTAGCACTACTGACCATCTCTGTTACCGTAGAGAAATTATCAGTGAGTGTATATATAAAAGTTATCGTGCTTTGCGGAGTAGTAGAAGTGGGTGCTGTACCTCCCCCTGACACCGTCCAAGCTCCGTGAATTGCGCTTACTACAATCTGGATGCTATCACCAACAGTAAAGTCGACGTTGTCGAATGTAAACAGAACCTGACTAGAAGAATTGAATCCAGTAGGGCCAATGTTATAGAAGCTTCCGAAAACTTCCGAAGTGATACTAGCTGTTCCTGCTTGCTCCTTAATCTGACTAATGAAGTAGTCAAGACGGATAGGAACGCCGTACTGGTCAAGCAGGTCGTACCCCTCGGTGTAGTTGCCGTAGACGAGCCTGTTGCCCATCATAGTCTGGGCCTTGGACAGCAAAGGAACGTTGTCATACAACCTCAGAATCTCACTCTCAGGAAGGATGGTGTAGATTTTATTATTGTCGAAGACGTACTCGTAATCTGTATTGTCAGCAAGACCGTCGTCATCTTTTCTTAGCTTTTCAATAACGCGGATGATGTTGTCATCCATCTCCTTGAATAGTAGGTCAATACCCACTACTAGCTCGTTGCCACTGTTGTACGTTATTGTACAAGCATTAGTGGCATTCTCCATACCCTCATTGGTAAACGACTCGGGCGTAAAGAGGAATGGCTTAGCGACGAAAGAAGGTGCGGAAAACTGAGAGGTAGCAGAGTACTCACCGTTGGCATACCGATACCTATAAGCGAAGCTTAGGATACGGTCCTCCATGTAGGTGTTCTGCTCGTCACCAGAATCGAAGGCTGTGATGCCCGGAGAGTTTTCCGGTGGAGCCTTGATAACCAAGATGTCCTCGCCCAGCAACGGGGGGTCGACAGACGCAATCGGGTTGGAGTAGTTGGTGGTAACGTTGATACGTCGAGGGGGATTCCTATCGTCGGTGAAGAAGAGCAAGTCCTCAACCAAATCAACACCTGTAATCAGATTAAACTGGTCAAAGTTCAGAGTGGTATTGAATCCAGTTCCGTCATCGATACTAACCACATGGTACGTAATGACCTGAGTAACTGTATTGTACGAAACGATGAGGTCGAGCTTTCCGGTCAAACCCACGAGAGCGAAGCTGGGGTCATGGACAAACCAGTACATGGTCTCGTTAGCCCCATCGGCATACGCACCGATACAAACGGCTTGAGCACTTAAAGGGTCTCCAGTAGGTGGGTATACCAACGTCGTAAGCTGCGTATTCCCCTTAGTGTTTTCTACCGCTCCTATCTCAGAGTCCTCAGTGGACCCCATGCGGATATTCTGCGCGTCGATATACTCTCCGTTGGGGACAAGGCGCTCGTCGACGCTCTTGTTCATGCGCCCCTTGATGAAGTTCCGTACGAGGTTTGCCATTACTTAATCCACTTATCGCGACCACGCATATTCATCAGCAACCGACCCGGATGGATGTTGCTAATGCGAATCTTCGCGTTGCGCAGGAGCGCGTTCTTTTTCTTTCTCGCCCGACTCACGATATACTCCTGCACACCCAGCTTGGCATCGAGGATAGCGTACTGGATATATGCATACACATACTCCTCGAAGAGCTTGTTCACGCTAATCTCAGCGTTGTTACCACCCTCCATACCGTCGCTAACGTATTCGATGATACATAGCTCGTCAGCCATCTGACTGCTGAAGTTGATGACACCAGCCTTCTTATTGATGCTGAACGTAGGGTTCGCGTTAGCTGTCTCTGTATTCAGGCCGTATCGGGTTCCGATATTGTAGTCGAAATACCAAGACCCTTCACAGCAGTACCCAAGCTGTCCGTCGAACTGGTTGTTCCTGTTGAGATAGATGCTCTGTTTGGTGCCCGTAATCCTCTCGTAATCGATGGTAGAATCTTGGGGGCGAAGGATAGCTCCGGACTCATCGAAAAGGATGCGGCAGTTGTTGTCTTGCAAATACGCCGTACTCCAATTTGTCTGGATATTCTCCGTTAACGGACGCAAGACACCGTTCTGATACAGAGAGATGCGAACCCAATTGACATAGTCGGGAGGGAGGACAAAGCGTAGGCTGTCACAGACGCTGAGCTCAAGGACCTTAATCTCTTTCAAAGAGTCGTAGTTCAACTCTTGAATGGCACGCTTGGCATGGAACAGAATCTTGTACCGCTCCTCGTTATTGACAAGGGAGTGGTTGCCGTTGTACATCAACAGGAAGTTGTTGACGATGTCCTGCAACGAAACGTATTGGTAGCTGCCCCAGTTCGCGTCTTCAGGAGTGTTGCCCCCGTTCTCGTAGTACTGGTAGTCTGTGATGTATGCCATTACTGCTCTTTCTCTTCTGCGTTAGCGTACTGATAGACGTCGCCCTCCCGGATGCTCATGCCAGCCATCTGTAAGATGCGGTAAACCAAGCGGGGCTCATCGTCAATAGGAAGCTCGAAGTCTTGGTAGTCAGAAGACTGGTTGAATACAGGCTCTCCGTTAGCGAGCTCAATGTATGTCCACTTCGGGTCGAAGGGATACCGCACATATTGAGCTACAACATCGCCTTGAGCGTACGTAGTGCCAGTAGGATATAGCGTCACGACCTGACCGGCAGCGGGATTGTCGATGGTATAGGCAGGGTACTGCGCCGACGGAGCCGTCAGGTTGGAGTTGGCCAGCATAGTGATGCGGCTGTGCGTAACAGGCTCGGCCTCAGCATTAAAGACCAACACCTTGTTGAGCAGGTAGTAGTCGTCACCGGTGGTGGTGGTGCTCGGGGTAAAGAACTGGTTGGCAGAGTTGAAGTCCAAAGGCTTAGACACCGAGAAGATGTCGATGTCCTCGTTGATGCCCTTGGTCATATTGGCGTAGTCCGTGCCAGACATACGCGCGTTCTCGGCGTTGATAGCTTGGTTGAGACCAGTGAAATAGTTCTCGAAAATCTCTAGCTGTGCCTGCTTGGCAAAGAGATTGAAGTCGGATGGAGAAACGTAACCGTAGTTGTTCTTGTTGAGTACCGAGAGTACGGTTTGACGGACTGAATCAATCATTGCCCTAAGATAGCGCCAAACGAAAAAGCCACCCGAAGGTGGCTTTCTCTAGCAATAAGTGATGCACATCAATCTTCGAGTCTGACCTGCCAACCATGCGAGCCTTCAATCACAACGTTAGAGTCAGGCCACGGAGAGCGGAGCGTCTCCGAAATGGCATTCATAATGGCCGCCTCAAACTTAGGCTGATACGTAAGGACGTCCTCGCGGTTTTTGAATTCGAAAACCTGAGGCTCAATACGATAGTACTCACCGTTACCGATATAGAGGTACGCAGTAATTTCCCCTAACGCGCTCTGAAAGTACTTGTAAAACTCAATCCCACTAATTTCGTTTACCGGAATTGTGGTAATGTCGTCTTTATATACCCATATCTCATTGCTCGTTTGCATGGGCATGTCTACCGTCAGGGTCGCGCCCGGATTCGGCCCGTCAAGGTCGATAGTGATATCCAAGATGGTGCCTACGGCTTGATTTGCAAGAGTCCTACTCTGCTGGCCTTGAGACTGAATCCTATCTCCAACCTCATACGTAGACCACCATTCTTGCGCGGTATCTACGTCTGATGTAGCCACCTGAAAGGCAACGGCAGGAGCAACAACACTAAACCGCTTTAGCTCAGTAGCGCCTCCGATAATGGTAGTAGAAAAAACACCATTTAGAGTAAGCTCAGTTGCACTATCTACAGTTACGACTTCTGCCCAAGTGGAAGAATTCTCAGGGTTGAAGACGATGTCTCCGGCCTGAACATTAGTGAAATCAGAGTTGTCGGCCACCAACTGAAAAGTGGTAGTGTCAAATGAATTCCATGTTCCGACGGCCAAGCCGGCTTTCAAGTCGTTGTCTACGTTTTGCAGAACCCGATAACGGGGGATTGAAATTGTCTTCATCAGTATGGGGCACAATAAGTTTGCTGAGATACGGCTGCTAAACTTTCAGGATATTCAGGCTCAATAATGACCTGCTCAGGAGAAGACGTGGCTACGTTAATAAGGTTTCTGTTCATCCACTTGGTGAATCCGTAATCAGAATCCTCTAAAGTGTCACCCTCTTCACCTGTTGGATAGAACTCAAAATTACCCCCCGACGTGCTAGAGCTAACTTTCCTAAGCTTCACCAAGCTAAAATCGGTGGCGTCTGCTGCCGACTGATAAACCTCCATAGTACCGCTTACGTTTAGGTACGTACGATACACATCAAAATTATTAGAAGCAGGGTCGTTGCCTTCGTTAGAGACGAAAGGGCCTAAAAATTTGGCGCTCATGATTGCGTTGTGAAGGTTGTGATTTTGAAAATGGGGCTAGGCTCCATCACTTGAATAGGACCTGAAACACCATTGTACGAAAGGAGCGCCTTGGAGATATAGGCAGAAAGCTCTTCGGTACCGGCAGCACCGCTGCCAACACGAAGCTCACCCTGCAAAATCCAAAAGTCCCCCCCAGAACCGTTCCAAATAAAATCAGAGGAACTGGGGATGGGAGTTGAAATACTGTCGGTATTAACCAGCTTTTGGTACGGGGTCCCGTCAGCGGGCTCGACGGTGAAAGAGATGAACCTATCCATGAATCAAATGTACTATTCTGAAATTAAAGTTTCGAGAGACCGGAGATGGTCAAGGCCCTCGTCGCTAAGAAGATATGATGTGGCCAAAGCCACTGGGTCCTCACCAAACGGAATGGTAAGAAGTTTCTTTTTATTCGTAGGCCCATTGAACCAAATCTCCGTCTTGTTGCGGCGGAAAGAAAGCAGGCTCTCGTCGAAGAACCTCTGAATCTTAGACTGCAACTTCAAGTCTGGGTCGTTGACCACACGAAGGAATGTCTCTGGGTCGCGGCGCACATAGATGAGCATATCGCGGCGCAATTCCGACGTGGTGACACGAGATGGGTCGATGCCAAGGAGGATGCGAGAGACGTGCTCAAGGGCTTCGATACTCATGTTTTTGCACTCGACCAAGGCGTCTACCTCAAGGTTAAGCTTCTCAACCTCAGCGTTAGCATCGCGCTCGTCGTTGACCTCCTCATACTTGATTCCGTTCATAGGATGGTAGTGGAGGAACTGCTGCAACACAGGGTTACTCTTAGGCACATGAAGGAATCCGTCTTCAAAAACGACGGGCTCTACAATGGCGTTGCCGTCCTGTTCATCCTCAAAGGGAGTCTTTTGATTGCGAGCATAACGCAAGGGACGGTTCTCTCCACGCTTTTCATCCCAGTACAGAAGCGGTGAACGCTGGCTTCCTCGCCCGGGAATCATGAAGGCAATAGGACTAGTATTTTGCTTGAGACGGTAAGTCTTGTTTTCCATAATAATTTATTTAAGGGGTGGATAGTGGGGGCGCCCATTGCGCCCCCAATACCCGGTTCACAATCAGTCTTCGAACAGGAAGAAGTTGTTCGCTCCCATGGTGCAGACAGCACGCTCAGAGAGGTAATTGACTTCCATCGCATCGAGGTCGCTAGTAGCAGCACCTCCCGCAGAACCTGTAATCCAAGTCTTATACCGGCGGTCCTCAGTCTCAGAGGCGCGGTAACGGATATGGAGGAACGGACGCTTGGCGTTCTTACCGAGCACTTGGTCGTAGACCGTGGTGCTTCCAGCAGGAACCATCATGCCGTTGATACCGCCTGAGGCGAGACCACCACGCATAGTTGGGTCGTTCAAGTACTTCCAGTCAGACTTGTAGAAGTCGTAACCACGGCGGAAGCCCGTGAAGCCAAGGTTGAGAGCCATCTGCTCGTCGTTGTCGAACAAGCCGTAGCTAGTACCGCCAGCACCGTAGCTGTTCTGAGCAGCCAACATGTCGTCGATGGCGAACCCGAAGTCACGGTTAACGAAGATGACGTTCTCCTCGATAGCACCCTGCTTATCCAAGCGAGAGATGATTGCGTCGAAGTCAGCCAAAGCAGCGGGGATACCGCCGGACCAAACGTTACCACGGTTCTGAAGGGTATAGAAGATACCTTCGGTACCCTTGTTTCCTACAGCACCGCCGTTGTAGTTGGCGCCACCGGCAACAGCAGTAGCCGCTCCGGAACCAACCTCAGCAGGAACTGCTTCCAGCATAGAGGTCTCGAGGTAATCGTCAAAGCGGAGACGGGTCTCGTGCTCGGACTTCATGTACCACAGGTATCCGTTAGCACCGTTCTCGGTGGTCACTTCAATCCAGCCAATCTGCGCCATGTCGGAGCCGTTGACAGCGTACTTATCCTTCAAGATGATGGGGCTCGTCTCAAAGATGAGGTCGTCGGCCTCGAGAGAACCTTCCATTCCTGCACCGCCCTTAGCGAACTCAGAACCGTAGATGAAGATGGTAAGGTTAGTGTCACTTGTCTGACCCGCAACACCAGCATAACCAGTAGCCTCGTAAAAAGCCACAGTAATCTCATTAGTTGTAAGGTCGACGTCGGTGACAATAGCCTTGTTACTTCCGGTGCCGTTGTTCTGGTCAACCATAACCGTCTGCCCAACGCGGATAGCGATGTTGTTTACCGTATGCCCTCCTTGGAAGGCGTTGTCTACAGCGAGGAGGTCGTTGACTTTAATAACAGCGGCGGAAGCGCCAGCAGCAGCAATCGTACCACATTCTGCGTACTTAGTGTGGAGGCGCCCCTGCTCTGCCCACTTAATGAGGTCAGAATTAGAAGGCATCTCTGCACCCACCATACGGAGGAAAGAGGATACTGTGCGGTTACCGTAACGCTCGAACTCCTTCTCGTAAGTATCAGGGAGATACTGGTTGAGGAAGTCGAAGTTGTTGATGTAATTCGTCGAGAGCGGAATCTGGTCTGCGCTCGGCTGGAGTTGGAACCCCGGGGTTACTTGTACTGAACCTGCCATGGTTTCTTATGATTTGTTTCTTGGACTACGAATTTTGAGCCCCCGACCCGAACTGGGTGCGACGGCACGAACTTTGAATTCCCCCTTAGAAACAGCTTGGGGAACGGGACGCTCGGACATGTTGATGTTTTTTGTCTTGCGCATCACGTCATCCACCGCAGCCGCCTTGCCTTGCTCGTAAAAGAACTCAGCAAACTTCTCGGGGTTCATCGCGACAGCCAAAGACTTGTGGTATCCCTTAGCGTCCTTGACTAAGCCTTGCTCATCCAGATACTTGTTTAACCAAGCCTCGGGGGTTTGCTGCAACTTCTTCAATTCGCCACGGTCACCGGGAGAATACACATAGGATTTGTCGTTGAGGTTGAACTCAAAGCCCTTGAACTGTTCACTGAACACCTCACCAGTCTTCTCATCAAACCACTCCTTCCTGCGCTTCTGCTCCTCTTGGTACGTCTTCGCCTGCTCAACATATTGCTTGTACTCTTGGTACTCCTCGGAATTCTCCAGAGAACCTACGCCCCTTGACTCAAGAGGTGTTTGGTATTTCTCCTTCTCTTCTTCGAAGTACTTCCGTGCTTTAGCAACAGCTTTCTTCTTGGCTAATTTAGCCTTTTTAATATCAACCTCATCGTCGAGGTCTTCATCAAACTTATAGTCCTCCATCATCATCTCTACGTCCTCTGCGTCGAGTCCGTCTTCAGTCTGTAGGAGGTATTCTTTTAGCAACCCATCGCCGTCAACTTCGTCGAGGTTCTGGTTGACTTTCATAAAATCCTGTAGACCGCGACCGGTCTCCTGCTTGTACTTGTAATACGCAGCTACGTCCTCAGGTAAGTCAGGTGTCGTCTCACGCACCTCAGCCAAATCGTCCAAGGACTCAATCTCTCTGCCATAGCGGTTGCTCAAAAACGACCGGACGTCATCTTCAGAAAGCGTAGGCGCCTCAGGCTCAGGCTCAGGCGCGGTCTCACCGCTTACTTCTGCCTCATGCTTATCGAGCAGCTCCTGTTCAATCTGCTGCGTAGACTTTGCTTCGACCTCACCGAGGTCACGTACTTTAATTTCCATTTATATATAGTTTATCGTGGACTAAATTCTGACAAGTCGAAACCATCGAGGCTATCCTCATTCGACTCGAAACTCATCGGCGGCAAGTTATTCTTCCGTTGGTCAATAAGCTTGCTCTGCTCAGTATTTTGTTGACTGATTCTGCTTGACTTAGCTTCCTCGCGCTTGTCCTCACGTACCTGCAACTGCTGCTCCTGCATACCATGGAGCTGCTGGTTGTAACGGAACTCAAGGTCCATGAGCTGCGCCTTGGCCTGAGCCTCAGCTTGCATCTTCTCAATCTCGAAAGCAACCTCCGCCTGCTTGACCTGCATCTTGCTCTGCGTCTCCGCCTGAATCTTCTGCATGGCCGTCTGCGCAGCCATCTGCTGTGACTGCATATTGTTCTGCGCCTGCATCTGCTGCTGCTGGAGCTGGAACTGACGCTCCTCCTCCTGCTTAGCTACACGCTTAATCTTCAAGAGCTGGTTGGCAAGCTTGATGTTTTTAATCTCGCGGATATCAATAGCGTCCTCGAGGTCGATACCACCCTTACTCAAAGCCATTTGGATATTGGCCTCAAGCTGTGCCCGCTGCTCCTCGTCAGGACTAACCTCGATGAAGACCCCGAAGTCGTAGATATACAGGTCGCTAATCTCCCTAAGGATACTCACGTTGTACTTACCAATCTGATTCACAAACTCGTCCTTGAAGTCAGCGTACTCAAGGATGTCACTGATGCGGTATGTCAAAGCCTCCGCCAGAGAACGGAACATATACAGGCTCCCGTCCAAGATGTGGCGGGTAGCTGTATTGCTGTTGGCGGCAGCCAGCTTCTGCAACCCAACCAAGGCGTGAGGGTCGGGAGTACTTCCGTCGCGAGCCTCGTTGAGTCCCGTTACGTCACGAATCATCTGTAAGTAGTGATTCATATTCCCAATCAGCATCTGCGTCTTAGCCGCACCGCTGTTGCTATTGAGCTCTTGGATAGGAACCTTGCCTTGGTTGTACTCCCCGTCCTGAGTGTAGGAGCGGCCTACAACACTACCCGTTTGGAAGTACAGTCGCAAAGCATCCTCTGGGCTGTAAGCGTTGCCCGTACCGAGGTCGACCTCACTCAATCCATCCGCATCGATATACACGCCGTCAGGAACGGTGCGAGAGATGACCTGCTGGAGCTTGAGGTGCGTAACCTGAATGAGGTCAGCGAAAGGAATCATACGCCGCGTAAGCGACTCGATGACCCCCTTGTACATGCGTGGTGCCGTAGCCACATAGTTGGGAAGCGCGTGCTGAGAAGCAGACTTCGGACGCACCATATTCTGAGCTACCTCCCACTTGAGCAGGATGTTGGTGCCCATAACCATGACGCCGTCATACCATACGTCGATGGTCTTCTCGACCTTCTCGTAGTCGCCCTCCACCATCATCTCCTCGGGAGGGTTGAACTGGTCGTCCTTTTCAATTACGCGAGCCCCATCGCCGTCAAGCTTCTTACGCTTGTAGACAATCTTCTTGGTCGTCTTATAATTGAAATACATCAGCGTAGCCACATCACGATAGAACATGTCGTTCTCGTAATACTGAGCCACGTTGTAGTAGTCGTACCAGCTCTGGCTGTACTTGCTAATCTCTTCCAAGTCCTCGTTGGTGAGGCTCGGGTCAATCTTCATGAGCTCCGTGATAGGGAGCGTCTTAATCTCTCCCCAGTAGAAGCAGTCCTTGAAGTATGGGTCCTCGGTGTAGCTATACACCACGTTGGCAGGGTCCACATACGATACCTGAACGCCCGCGCCGGGCAAGAACTCGTGCTTAGCTACGCTAAGTCCCAGTACAGCAAGGTCGTAGTCGAGACGCTTGCGCGTATCGGTATAGTGGTTTTCCTCAAGGATGGTGTTGATGGCCTCCTCCTCAGCAATCTCAATAGCA
>Ga0233412_10001222_pt1 | contig 13742 bp, 16 predicted proteins | sample Na_anoxic_4_MG_FD_180667 | JGI IMG/M metagenome (GOLD analysis project Ga0233412, IMG submission 180667) | Seawater microbial communities from Saanich Inlet, British Columbia, Canada - Na_anoxic_4_MG | ecosystem: Environmental > Aquatic > Marine > Inlet | place: Canada: British Columbia... | reverse complement strand
AAACTCTGATACAGGGCAGAAAGTAACTAATCTCTTTGATGATAAAATGACTCTATCTTATGAGTTAGATGGAGTGTGGCAATATCATGAATGGGACAACACAACTGAACCAGGTAAAAAGGGAGTAATGCAATTTCATAATGCAAATGGTGTAGCTATATTAGTGCCAGGACAGTATAGAGGTGTGTATGCTATATCTAAACATCAAGGAAAGTATGAAGCACTATGCCAAAGACTAGGTAAGGTAACGGTATGGAGAGATAAAAATAAAAACATGACCTTTGATAAGGTTGAAACAGATACTGGAGTGTTTGGTATAAATATACATAAAGCAGGTTCAGTTTCAAACTTTGTAGAGAATTGGTCAGAAGGGTGTCAGGTATTTAAAAGATCAAAAGATTTTTATGAGTTTATGAAAATAATAAATAAAGCTAAAGATTTTTATGGCAATCGTTTTACATATACTTTATTAGAGAGTAAAGATATTAAATAATTAAACAAAAAATTATGAAATTTAAAAATGGTTGGAAATCTCATGCAAAGCAGTGGGATAAATATGCATTAAAATTAAGAATATCTAAATTAGATATTATAGCTATAGAAATAGATATATCTAGAGAATTCTATATGCTTACATTATTAAACTTTACAATTAAAAACAGATAGTTATGATACATTCTAAGAATCAAATGATCCGTTCTATGAAAAGTTATGAGGTAGGGGGCTCAACTGAAACATGTGGTCCTGGTCCTGGTTGTAACTATTCTAAAGCAGCTAGAAAAAACAAAAGACAAAAAACTTGGCGTAATGTTAAAAAAGGTGCAGGTAAAGTTGCAGGTGCTGTTTTAACTGCTGGTGCTTTAGGTGCTGGTGCTTATTATGGCAGCAAACTTTTAAAAGAGCAGCGTAACGGAGGTCCTGTAAAAAGAAAGAAATAAATATTTTTATTTAATGTTTAGAAATCCAGGTGATTAATACATCTGGATTTTTTTTATTTAAATGATTTAGGTTTAAACTTTTTTTGTATATTTGTTTAAATATTAATATATTATATTATGGAAAACCAACAACAAGAAGAACAGTTAACTGCAGAACAGTTAGAAGCAAGAAGACTAGAAATGAAAAGTTTTTATGAGTCATCTATTCCTTATCTTGAATCACAAGCAAAGTATGAAAAATTACTTACTGATGTAGAGGAATCAAGATATAAAAGAGCAACTATGCAACTTCAATATGCAAATATGATGGCTGCTCAACATGAAATGGAACAAGAAGATTTAGAAGTTGAAGTTGAATCTACTGCAAAAAAAGCACCAGCAGCAGATAAAAAATTAAAAAGAAACTAATGGCTCTTGTTAATCAAGTACAGAAAAGAGTTAGAATGCCAAAATGGGATATTGTTAAATTTCAGATTCTTACTCATTGTTATATTAATCGTGTAACAATGAGTGATTCTGATTTAGACTGTCTTACATTATTAAGTTTTAATCAGCCTATTGAGTTGAGTAATTTTTGTCTTGATGCATCTGCTGAAGAAGATTGGATTTTTAAATCCCCTCAAACAGTAAGAAATAGTATAAATAAATCTGAAAAAAATGGATTAATAGTAAAAGATTTAAATAATAAAAAAATTATTATGTTAAATCCAAATCTAAAAATTCAAACTGAAGGTATTATTTTATTAGACTTTAAATTTTTAGGGCATGATACCAAAGAAAGCAAATAAATTATACAAAGAGATGACAAAAGAATTTGATGTCTCTGAAGATTTAGTTGAAAGCTTGATTGAATTATACTATAAAACATTAAGAAAAAACTTAAGTAGTCTCAGTGAAATGAGAGTAAATGCAGAAGGTTTAGGACATTTTGTAATTAAAATACAAAAAGTAAAAACAGCAATACCTCATTATGAAAAAGTTTTAAATAATCATGACACATCAACTTTTGGTGCTTATCATAATAAAAAAAGTGTGGAAGAAAAATTAGAACTTTTAAATAAAATTAATGAGAAGATAGATAAAGAACTAACTAAAAAACAAATTTTTAAAGATGAAAAATACTCTAAAAATAATTTGGGAAAACCGGAAGAAGATCATAGAAGGCATAACCAATAGTATTATTCGTGATAAAACTATAGAAGAGATTGCTGGATTAAGATATTCTATTTGTGAGGAATGTCCAAGTAAAGGAAAGAAATGTGCTATAAAAGGCAGTGGTCCATGTTGCAATGAGTGCGGATGCTCATTAACATTTAAAACAAGATCTTTAGCATCTGATTGTCCTTTAGGTAAATGGGAAGCTCTTGCTACAGTAGAAGAAGAAGATGAATTAGATGAGTTAAAATGATTGATACAAAAACTGAAGACCCTTATATATATCAATTAGCTGTTAATAATACATTAGACCATGTTGTTTGGTTAATGCAAATAAATCAAATTACAGAAGATATTGGTAAGAATTTAATAAACATGATTGATTCAAAGGATCGTGATAACTTTTATATTGCTATTTTAGCAATAGAACAAATAACAGAAGCATGAGCATAGTATTTAATGCAGCAGATCACAGTTATAAAAGTATTGATAGTGCAGAAGGAATTGATTGGATTAGTGTAACTACAATTATATCAAGTTTAAAAAAAGGATTTGATGCAAAAACTATAGCTGTAAGAGTTTCTAAAAATAAAAGATCTAAATGGTTTGGTATTAAACCTAAAGATATAGAAGCTATTTGGAAAAATGAATCAGAAAGAGCTACTACTTTAGGGACATATTATCATAATCAAAGAGAGGATGACCTATGTTCATTAGCATCTATGGAAAGAGAAGGTGTTACTATTCCTGTAATTGCACCATCTGCAGAAAGTAATGGTATTAGACATGCTCTTTTACAAAAATTAGATTCAGGTATATACCCGGAACATATGGTTTATTTAAAATCTGTAGGTATATGTGGTCAATCTGATTTAGTAGAAGTAGTCAATGGTAAAGTAAATATTATTGACTATAAAACTAATAAAGAAATTAAGACTGAAGCATATACAAATTGGGAAGGTGTTACAGAAAAAATGCTTGATCCAATAAATCATTTAGATGATTGTAACTTTAATCATTATGCCTTACAGTTAAGCATTTATATGTACATTATTTTAAAACATAATCCTAAATTAAAACCAGGTAGAATATTTATACATCATATTACATTTGAGCAAGAATCTGAAGATAAATGGGGATATCCTATTGCTAAGTTAGATAATGAAGGAAATCCAATTGTTAAAGAAGCTACTCCTATAGCAGTACCTTATCTTGTAGATGAAGTAATTACAATAATGCATTATTTAAGAGATAACAAAAACAAATTAAAAAAGAAATAATTATGTGGTTAGAATTTAAAGGAATAGTGAAAGATAATAGTTTATCTGATTTAGGCATTGTAGATGTTGGTGAAGAATTAGAAATAAGAGTGACTTACCATATTGATACTATTGAAGGTTATAGAGAACTAGTAACAGATGATGGGATTCTTAAAAAAGATGAAAGTGTATTGTATATTCAAGGTAATAACAGTTTGGCAGTTAAACATTCATATGATGAACTTAAAAAAATGATAAATGATAACAAGACTATTTGATGTTCAAAATGGAGTAGTGGTTCCTACTGAACACTGTTATACATTAAAAGCTTTAAAAGATATTATGGATAACTATCCAGATGATCATCTTAAGATTTATTTGTATCTTTTTTATATGACATGTCCTAATCCAGATATGAATCCTTTCTTTCACACCCCAGAGATTGATAAAGAACCTATTATTTTACAAGAAATAGAAGCAGAGTTTTCCCCAGAAGACAGTGATATATTTATTGCATTAGAATTTTGTAAAAGAATGTATGAAACACCAACATCTAGAGCATATAAAGGTATGGCATCTATGTTAGATAGATTAGCTAGATATATGGAAACAACACAGATTACTGCAGGAAGAGATGGAAATATTAATTCATTAGTTGCTGCTGCCAAAAACTTTGATCAAATAAGATCTTCTTTTAAAGGAGTATATAAAGATCTACAAGATGAACAATCAAGTAAAGTTAGAGGTGGTATAGGAATGGCATATGATCAATAATTATGAGTGAAATCTATCAAGATATTCCCTGTTATGATAATGGTACTTGGACTACAGTTAGTTTTGAGTCTAGAGAAGAATTTAAAAATGATATAGAAAACCTTTTTAAAGAACCAGGGCAGTATTATTTTGATGAAACAAGTTTTATGTTTAATGAACAAGCTATACTTTTTGGTAAAAATAAAATATATTGTACTGCTCCATTTAAATCTAAAGACTTTATAAAATATTGGGATGATGAAAAAACTAAATGTAGAAAAGGAGTATACTTTATAAATGGTGAAAAGAAATGGTTTATAACTAGAGACTACTATATGTGGTTAAACTTTTTACCCATCTTTGATAAAGAAGAACAAAATTTTGGATTTGCTAAAGTTAGAGATGCTCAGTATCATATGGCATTATATGAACTTTTAGCAGAGTTAGATTATAAACATGTTGCAATATTAAAGAAACGTCAAATTGCGTCTTCTTATTTTCATATATCTAAACTGCTTAATCAATTGTGGTTTGAGGCAGGGGTAACCTTAAAGATGGGAGCCAGTCTTAAAGATTATATAAATGAAAAAGGGTCATGGAAATTTTTATCTGAATATGCTTCTTTTCTTAATGAACATACAGCATGGTATAGACCAATGTCTCCGGATAAAGTATTAATGTGGCAACAAAAAATTGAAGTAAGAAAAGGAGATAGAAAAACAGAAGTAGGTCTTAAAGGGACTATGCAAGGGATGTCTTTTGAAAAAGATCCTACAAATGGTGTAGGGGGACCTGTTAAATATTTCTTTCATGAAGAGGCTGGAATTGCTCCTAAGATGGATCAAACATTTGGATACATTAAACCTGCATTAAAATCAGGTTTAACTACTACAGGTATGTTTATGGCAGCTGGATCAGTGGGTGATTTATCTCAATGCGGTCCTTTAAAAGATATGATTCTTAATCCTGAAGGAAGTTCAATATATGCTGTAGAAACAAATTTACTTGATAAAAAAGGCACAACAGGTAAAACAGGTTTGTTTATACCAGAGCAATGGTCAATGCCTCCTTGTATTGATGATTATGGTAATAGTTTAGTAGAACAAGCATTAGAACATTTAGACGCTTATTTTGAAAAATGTAAAGCTGATATGAGTCCGGAACTTTATCAACTTGAGTTATCCCAGCATCCAAGAAATATTGAAGAAGCTTTTGCACACAGAACTCTTTCTGTATTTCCAACACATTTACTTACAGCACAACAAAGAAGAATTGAAGAAAAAGAATATGGTTATGAATTTTTAGATATATCAACAGATGAGAATGGAAAAGCTGTTGTAAAAGTATCTAATAAACAACCCATAAAAGAATTCCCAATGACTAAAAAAACTGAAGATAAAACAGGAGTGTTAGTAGTTTGGGAAAGACCAGTAACTAATCCATCATTTGGTCAGTATTATGCATCTATTGACCCTGTATCAGAAGGTAAAACAACAACATCTGAATCTTTATGTTCTATTTATGTTATGAAAGCTCCTGTAGAAGTTACTAAAGTAACAGGTGTAGAAACAGAAACTTATATAGAACCAGATAAAATTGTTGCAACATGGTGTGGTAGATTTGATGATATTAATAAAACTCATCAAAAACTTGAATTAATAATTGAATGGTACAATGCATGGACTGTAATTGAGAATAACATTTCATTATTTATTCAGTACATGATATCAAGAAAAAAACAAAGATATCTAGTACCTAAAAGTCAAATAATGTTTTTAAAAGATCTTGGTGCAAATGCTAACGTTTTTCAGGAGTATGGTTGGAAAAATACAGGTACTTTATTTAAAGCTCATTTATTAAGTTATGCAATTGAATATTGTAAAGAAGAACTTGATGTAGAGACAAAAGCTGATGGTACAATTGTACGTACAAAATATGGTATTGAAAGAATACCAGATATGATGTTGTTACAAGAGATGCGGGAATATGCACCTGGTGTCAATGTGGATAGACTTGTATCTTTTGCAGCACTAGTAGCATTTATGAGAATACAGCAAGCAAATAGAGGTTACACTAAAGAAGTAATCATGGATGATACAGCCAAAAGTTTGCAAAAGTCAGAAAATTTGTTTAAATTAAATAAGAGTCTGTTTAGGCATATGGGTGGTAAAAAAACAAATATGCTCAATAGTGGGTTTAAAAAATCTGCATTTAAAAATATTAAATAATAAGTTATGCAAATAATTAACGCATTACAAGCTAAGAAAGGTGCTAAAACTGAACAAAACAGGATGGGTAGTATTACTCAACCTTTACAGTTTATACCTAAAAAAGATAAAAATGAAGAGTGGGCAGCTTGGAATCTTGATTGGTTGGAGTGGCAAGGGTTAAAACAAATCCGTAGAAATGCTAGAAGACTAATGAAAAATTATAAACTAGCAAAAGGTATTATTGATAAAACAGATTATATTATTGAAGATGACAACGAATATAGAGATATAGTTGAAACTCTTACTAAAGAAGATTACTCAGCATTAGAGTTAAAATTTTATCCTATCATTCCAAATGTTATAAATGTTTTAGTAGCTGAATTTGCTAAGAGGTCAACTAAACTAACATACAGAGCTGTTGATGATTTTTCTTACAATGAAATGCTTGAGCAAAAAAGAGGGGAAATAGAACAAACATTGATGGCAGATGCTCAAACAAAGATAGTTGCTGCAATGTTAGAACAAGGATTAGATCCGGAGTCTGAAGAAGCAAAACAACAATTAGCACCAGATAGTATAAAGTCATTACCAGAAATTGAACAGTTCTTTAAAAAAGATTACCGTTCTATGGTAGAACAATGGGCTGCCCATCAACATGCTGTTGACTCAGAAAGATTTAGAATGGATGAGCTAGAAGAAAGGGGTTTTCGTGATATGTTAATTACAGACAGAGAGTTCTGGCATTTTCAAATGATGGAAGATGACTATGAAGTAGAATTATGGAACCCTGTTCTTTCATTTTATCATAAGTCTCCTGATATTAGATATATTTCTCAATCTAACTGGGTTGGTAAAACAGATATGTTTACTGTAGCTGATGTGATTGATAAATATGGTCATGTTCTAACGGAAAAGCAACATGAAGCATTAGAAAGTGTTTATCCAGTTAGGTCGGCTGGTTATAATATTGGAGGTCTGCAAAATGATGGTTCTTTTTATGATGGCACTAAATCTCATGATTCGAATACTAACATGCCTTCATTAGCTTATAGACAATACACATCTTTTATGGCAGGTAATGTAACAGATGGGTCTGATGTTATTACTCAAATTTTAGCTGAAGGAGAAGACTATTATGATGAAGGTACTGCTCATTTACTAAGAGTAAGTACAGCATATTGGAAATCTCAAAAGAAAATTGGACATTTAGTTAAGATTACTGAAGAAGGAGAAGTATCAAATGACATAGTATCTGAAGATTACACTATTACAGATAAACCAATTTATGATACAAGAGTCTTTAAAAATAAAACAAAAGATAATTTATTATTTGGAGAACACATTGATTGGATTTGGATTAATGAAGTTTGGGGTGGTGTAAAAATTGGACCTAATGTACCTTCATTTTGGGGTATGAATAATCCAGGAGGATTCTCTCCAATTTATATTGGTGTAAATAGAAATCATATTGGACCACTTAAGTTTCAATTTAAAGGAGACAATTCTTTGTATGGCTGTAAACTTCCTGTAGAAGGCTCTGTGTTCTCTGATAGAAATACTAAGTCTACTGCATTACTTGATTTAATGAAACCATATCAGATTGGATACAATATTGTAAACAATCAAATTGCAGATATCTTAGTAGATGAGTTAGGTACAGTAATTATGTTAGATCAGAATGCATTACCACGTCACTCATTAGGAGAAGATTGGGGGAAAGGTAATTATGCAAAAGCTTTTGTAGCAATGAAGAATTTTCAAATTCTTCCATTGGATACGTCAATTACAAATACTGAAAATGCTACTAATTTTAATCATTTCCAAAAATTAGATTTAGAGCAAACAAATAGATTGATGTCAAGAATTCAACTTGCTAATTATTTTAAACAACAAGCTTATGAAGTGATTGGTGTAAACCCACAAAGAATGGGACAACAATTATCACAGACTACAGCTACTGGTGTAGAGCAAGCTGTATCTGCATCATATGCACAAACAGAAATGTTTTTTATTCAACACTGTGATTACTTAATGCCAAGAGTTCATCAAATGAGAACTGACTTAGCTCAGTATTATCATTCTACTAAACCTTCATCAAGATTAACGTATGTTACTACAGCTGCTGAAAAAGTAAACTTTGAAATTAATGGTACTGATTTATTATTAAGAGATTTAAATATTGCAGTGAGTACTAATGCTAATCATAGATCTATTCTTGAGCAATTAAAACAAATGGCTCTTCAAAATAATACTACAGGAGCTTCTATTTATGATCTTGGTAAAGTGGTTCAGTCAGATTCAATTGCTCAACTTAATTCAGCATTGAAAGAATCTGAACAAAAACAAGAACAACAGAAACAACAAGAAATGCAACAACAACAGCAAATACAAGATCAACAACTTCAAAAACAACAAGAAATTGAAAAAATGAAAATTGATTCTACTATGCTTGAAAAAGAAAAAGATAGACAACGAGATATCTTGGTTGCTGAAATTAAAGCTGCTGGTTATGGTTCTGCTGTTGATCTTAATGAAAATCAAGTTTCAGATTATCAAGATGCTATGAAAGATATTAGAGATACTGAACAATATCAAGAACAAGCAGGTTTGCAAAGAGAAAAAGAAGTAAATAGAATGACAATTGAAAATCAGAAAGGGCAACTTGAAAGAGAAAAAATTCAAGCACAAAAAGAAATTGCTGATAAACAATTACAAATAGCACAAGAAAATAAAAATAGATTTGATGTAAAACCTGGAAAACAAAAGTAGTATTTAGCTATATACTACAATTTTTTTTTATAGACTTGTAAATTTTTCAAGTTTATTTTGTATATTAAAGTATAACATAAAAGACCAACAAAAATGAGTGAAGAAACAAAAGACCTTAATGAGGTTGTTGATTCTACAACGGTAGATCAAGTAGATGTAAATATTGATGAATTGTTTGGCTTGCCAGGAGCTGATAGTGTAATGCTACCAAATTCTGAAGAAGAAAAACCTAAGTCAATGTTTCATAAAGAAAATATAGATACTACGTTCTTTGACAATCCGTCTACTACTGCAGAAGATAAAAAGGAAGCAGCAGAAAAAAAAGTTGAAGTTGATGAAACTATTAACGAACTTGATACTCTTATTGCTCAAGAAGAAGATGCGGGTAATAAAGGAAGACCTAAAGTAGATAAATCAGGTCTTGCTGACTTAGCTGCAAAAATGATTGAGGAAGGTTCTTTGATTGGTTTTGATGATGATAAACCATTAGATGACTATACAACAAAAGATTTTAGAGAACTTTTTGAAGCAAACTTCCAAGAAAGAGAAAATGCAATTAGAGAAAATACACCAAAAGAATTCTTTAATGCACTTCCAGAAGAACTTCAAGTAGCAGCAAAATATGTAGCAGATGGTGGACAAGACCTTAAAGGTTTGTTTAAAACATTAGCTCATGTAGAAGAAATGAGACAGCTTGATCCATCAGATGAATATGATCAAGCAGAAATTGCAAGATCATATCTGCATACTACAGGCTTTGGAACAGCAGAAGAAATTGAATCTGAGATCCAAGATTGGAAAGATTTAAATAGATTGGAACAAAAAGCTAATCAATTTAAACCTAAGTTAGATCTAATGCAAGAAGAAATTATTGCAAGACAATTAGCTGAACAAGAAAATAAGAAGAGTATGCAAGCAGAACAAGCAAAAGCATATCAAGAAAATGTTTATAGTACATTATCTAATGGAACAATTGGTGGTTTGAAGCTTGATAAAAAAGTTCAAGGATTATTATTCTCCGGACTAGTGCAACCAAATTACCCTTCTATATCAGGAAAACCAACTAACTTACTTGGTCACTTGTTAGAAAAGTATCAGTTTGTAGAACCAAGACATGATCTGATTGCAGAAGCTCTTTGGTTATTAGCTGATCCAACTGGTTATAAAACTAAAGTAAGAGACCAGGGCGGTAAACAAGCTACAGAAAAAGTAGTAAGACAATTGAAAACAGAAGAGTCAAGAAAAATAGCTTCTTCTATTAATACACAATATGATGATGAACCTAAAAGACCAACATCAAAATCTGAACCTAGAAAACTTTCTAAGGGAAATATGTTCAGAAGATTTTAATTTAGTAACAAATAAAAACAAATAAATAATGGCAACTCCAGTAATGAACAATGGTATATTCCTCAGAGATACCGCTTACAATGCAAGTTCCCATGTGGATTCATACCACTTGGTCAACATGCTGAAAGATGCAGAACCAATGGACTTAGGTCCCGTGGATTTGTGGGCAATGTCCCAAAAAGTTGAAATGCCTCTTTATCAAATGTCCTCATTTGGTGGCAAAAATGTAATCATGGTAGATAATGCTCGTGGAGAGTATAGATGGCAGACCCCAGTAACTGTGGATCTTCCTTATATCATTGAAGACATTGAACCAGATAATGATTTCAAAGGTGTAGATGGTACAACATTCCGTATCAAATTAAACAGACGTGAGTTTGGACATGGTGATATCATCACTTATGACAAATATAACGGTGTTGAGATGTATATTACAGATGAAGATATCTTACCTTTAGGTGATGGATTTATCTATACTGTACAATTGGTAAATAATGACAATTACAAGTACATTGATAACAAGTACTTAGGTAACGGTACTAAAGTATTCCGTAAAGGTTCTGCTCGTGGTGAGTATGGAGAACGTTTCTCTGATATCACAACAAGAACTGGATTCCGTGAATTCTATAACTTTGTTGGTGGTGCTGAAGCTCACGTACATTACTCTGTTTCTTCTCGTGCAGATTTGATGATCAAGGGTGGGATGAATGCAGATGGTACAGTTCCTGTAACTGAAATCTGGAGAAACTTTGACAAAAATATTGATCCATCTATTTCTTCTTTGGATGATATGGTTACAGTAATGGGTAAAGATAAAGTTAAGAAAGCATTTGATAATGGTGACTTATCTAGAACATTCTTAACTCAAATGGAATCTGCTCACTTGACTAAAGTTGCTACCGATATTGAAACTTACTTAATGTGGGGACAAGGTGGTAGAGTTCGTCAAGATGGTCCAGATGATATCAGATTATCTGTTGGTCTTTGGAAACAGTTGGATAACTCTTTCAAAAGAATTTACAACAAAAATAACTTTACATTGGATTTATTCCGTGGAGAAATTTATAATTTCTTTAATGGTAAAGTTGAGTTCCAAGGTCCAGATCCAAAACGTTCTCTAGTAGTTCAAACTGGTATGGGTGGAATGAGAATGGTAAATGAAGCAATTAAAAAAGAAGCAGTTGCTTCTGGTTTATTGATTCAAGCTGCTGATATTGGTGCAATCACTGGTAAAGGTATGGACTTGAACTTTGGATTTGCTTACACTTCTTATGTTATTCCATTCTTGGCTAATGTGAAATTTGTATTGAATCCTGCATTTGACAATATTCATACAAATGATATTGAGAACCCAATCATTGATGGTTTCCCATTATCTTCTTATTCATTCATTATTTTTGATATCACAGATAATACTAATGACAACATCTTCTTGTTGAAATTATCTTGGGATAATCAATTGAAATGGTGGTACCAAAATGGTACAATGGATTACATGGGACGTACTCAAGGATTCCAGTCTTCTGGTCAATTCAATGGATACCGTGTAATGATGTCTCAAACAATGCCGGCTATTTGGGTTAAAGATCCAACTAAAGTCTTAAAAATTGTTATGAGAAACCCAGTAACTGGTGGATCATTCTAACCAGAAAATATAAAAAACGGGGTGGGTATAATAACCTGCCCCTTTTTTACTTTAGAATACAATAATTAATAATATAAAAACCAACAAAAAATGGAAAATTTCACAATGGTCGAAGTAGGTGTCGGCAGTATTAAAAAAACATCTATTGCAGTTAGACCTTATTTTGATAAACAAGCTGAGAACATGGGGCTTGAAGGTTATGGAATGAGTCTTTATGATGGAGTAACTCATAATGAACAACTTGCCTGTTTAGAAAATAATGGGGTGATTAGATATGTTACAGGTTTAAATGAATTTGCACCTGAAATTAAATTACTAAGCATTTCAGACAGAGAAGCAAGAATAAAAGAGATAAGGTTTTCTATTGCTGAATTAGAGAGAGAGCTTGCTGCTAATATTCTTGATGTTGATGATAAAGATTTCTGGAACAAAGTAAAATTACTTAAACCAGATAATAAAGAATTTTGGAATAAAATAAATATGGCTTGTGGAAATGAACCAGTATATTTAGATCCAGTAAAGCCTTTTGATAGAATAAAACTTCATGCAATTGAAAGTGGAGGTTTTGCAATGATTGCAAAAAGTTATGATGATGCAAGATCAAAACCAGTACCACCTAAATTCTACCTAGATAAGGAAGAAGAAACTGTTATGGTAAGAACTGAATATAAGAAAATGCGGAACAAAGCATTGTCTGAACTTCAGAAATTATTTGATAAAAATAGTACTAAGTTATTCTACATTGCTAAAGTAGTTGATGCTAATAGTTCTCAGTATAGAAAATCAACACCGTTAGATATTATTTATGAAAACATGGATAGATATATTTCTGGTGAGGGTGCTGAATCTAACAAAGAAAGAGCTGCAAAAACATTTATTAATGCAGTTAATTTAGATATGGAAACATTAAAAATTAAATCAATTATACGTGATTCCACATTTTTTAAGTATATTGTAAGTAAGCCTGATGGTTATATTTATCATAGTAAAACAAATAGTTTACTTGGAAGAAATGTTTCAGATGTACTTGAACATTTAAAAAATCCTTTAAATGAGGATATTTTAAAAGATATGATTACTTCATGCGAAAAATATTGGAACACTTAAAAAATGGGTAAAGAATTGATAAAAAGAAAGGATGGAAGTTATTCCCAGAAAGGTCTCTGGGATAACATCCGTGCTAATAAAGGTTCTGGAAAAAAACCTACTAAATCAATGTTGAAACAAGAGAAGAAAATTAAAGCTTCTACTAAAAAGAAAAGATGATGGCAAGTAAAAAACTTACACCTAAAGGATATCATAAAATGCCTAATGGCAAAATTATGAAAGACTCTGCTCATAAAATGAAAAAAGGTGGAAGTACCCCAGCTTGGACAAGAAAAGAAGGTAAGGATCCTAAAGGAGGATTAAATCCTGAAGGTGCTGCTTCATATAGAAGAGATAATCCGGGTAGTAAATTAAAAACAGCTGTGACTACTAAACCTTCTAAACTTAAAGCAGGTAGTAAAGATGCAAAAAGACGTAAGAGTTTCTGTGCTAGAATGTCTGGAATGCCGGGACCTGCTAAGAAACCAAATGGAGAGCCTACAAGAAAGACTCTTGCATTAAGAAAATGGAATTGTTAATTTAAAACTATATATATCATGGGTAATTGTATGAGTTG
>Ga0233412_10001221_pt1 | contig 13742 bp, 18 predicted proteins | sample Na_anoxic_4_MG_FD_180667 | JGI IMG/M metagenome (GOLD analysis project Ga0233412, IMG submission 180667) | Seawater microbial communities from Saanich Inlet, British Columbia, Canada - Na_anoxic_4_MG | ecosystem: Environmental > Aquatic > Marine > Inlet | place: Canada: British Columbia... | reverse complement strand
TTATCATACCATAAAGGATTTACAGTATACATTCAGTGGCGAATATATAGATGTGCATTCATTTACTACGCGTGCAAAATATAATATTGTAAAACGTAATTTTGAAAGTCATAATATTACCAAGTCAAATAATAAAATACGTCTCAAGAAAAAACGTGGAAGAACAAGTAGAGCTGGAACTAATGGAGCACAAAATTTACAAAGACTCCAAATCTTGAATTAATTAATGTTTTTACCCCTTTAACATTTAAATATATAATCACGAATAGTATTATATATTTACAATGGATTTCTTTATGCCCAAAAAAAAGAACGTAAAAACCATAGAACATAGTGATATAATTGAAAATACAGTTATCGCGATTTCTGAGCAATTAAATACGTCATCGGCGAATGGTGAAAACATATATCTAATTTATCAATATTTCACTGCAAAAACGCAACAACGTATTGATGAAATGCAATATTGTATGAAGAAGAACTTGCAAAACGTGTCTTTTAAAAAGATATTTCTATTGAATGAGAGAAAATATACACGCGAAGAGCTTGGATTAAAACAATATACTCACGATATTATTGATTCGCGCGTAGAGCAAGTCGTTTTGGGAAGTCGATTAAAATTCAAAGATGTGTATGATTTTGTCGAAAAGAAGAAATTAATGGGTTTTGTGGTGGTAATCAATAGCGATATTTTTTTCGACGACAATATAAAAATATTAAATAAGACCGATTTACATCTGCATAAATCAATGATTGGCCTACTTCGATATGAATATAGAAAATATATGGTAGATTTGAGTGATGCTCGATTATTTGGTCCGCGCGGAGATAGTCAGGATTCATGGATTTTTCATACAGATTATAATATAGAAAAAAAATACAGATGTGGTTTCGATTTTTATTTTGGCCAACCAGGATGCGACAATAAGCTCATTTATTTATATAAAACGTTAGGATACAAAATTTATAATGATCCACGAACAATCAAGTCATATCACCTACATGCAGAAGTTGGGAGAAAGTATGACTTAAAATTAATACACTTACCACATATGATTATGCTGCCATATAATCCTAAAGGTTATGGTAATGGATTAAACAATAAATTCGCTTCTGATCTGCGATTTAATATGAATAAAGACAATGACTTGCTAAATAATTATTTAAAAGAAGCGATTGGAAAAAACGCACCATTTATAATACCTCGGATTGCTGGAATTGAAAATGATGTCGCCTATATAGGTCATATGTTTAGTAAAAATAATGGTGTATTGAATGCATCTTTAACGAGTGTTTTGAAGGCGGCTGTAAAAACGATGAAAAACAATGCTGGGATAAAATTAATGAATATGAATTCCATCGTAAATTATTCCAAGATGTATTTAAAGGCCTTCGATGATTGCGGTTGTTATATGGATTGGGAGACATATGGAAATGTTTATAAATTTATAAAAAGTTCGCATGATTTTATTTCGCAATCATATGCTCAGAGTAAGACCCCAATATGGGCTCACGTCATGGATGTATTTGAATATATACAAGCTGAACCATGGACGCAATGTTTATCGGGAAAACGTATTTTAATAATATCTTCTTTTGCAAAAACAATAGAAAAAAATATGCATAATGCTGATAAAATATATGGTAAGGATTTATTTCCTGGATGTGATTTTGTGTATTTAAAGCCACCTCAGACGAATGGAACAAATGATAGTCGCGATTTTTCGGTCGAGTTGAAAGAATTCTGCGACAAAATAGATTGCATAAAAGACACATTCGATGTCGCATTGGTATCGTGTGGTGGATATGGGAATTTAGTATGTAGTCATATATATGATATTGGAAAATCCTCCATATATGTGGGTGGTGTATTACAAATGTATTTTGGTATACTGGGAACAAGGTGGAAGAGAGAAAGACCAGATATTTTGAAGTTTTATATGAATGAACATTGGCGTGTACCTACTGTGGAAGACAGACCCAATGGTTTCGAAAATATTGAAGGTTCTTGCTATTGGTGATATTACTTTACGCAGTCATTTTTTATAAAGTAATTTTGTGAAAAACAACACCACCCTCAATGCTATTTATGGATCTTTTTGGTTGTGTCCAATTATAGAAATGAAACATAATATGGTTCGGAGATGTCAAATATTTTGGTTTAGTATATTTATCATCAGTGTGAATGCCAATGGTTTCAATAGACGACACTTTATGAATGCATTTAGATCTCCATCCATATCCATGTAAGTGTTTTGAACATTCGAAGGTTGATGGGAATTCATGCGTTGTATGTGTTGTTATATCATTCGTAATTGTTCTTGCCCATGAATTATGAAAAGTAAATGTATCAACCCCATTATTGGTTCGCAATAGTTTTTCAATAGTACTGTTTTTTATGTAAAAATATTCATCCATATCACAAAATATCATATATTCGGATATATTTTTTCCAAAAAAATAAATAGCATGATGTATCTGACCCAATTGAGCATGATGGGTAGAATACATTGAATTATTATGCAAATAATCAAAATTCCATTCAATAAATACGATTTTTTGTATAGGAATTTCGAATTCACGACAAATTTTTGTTATATTTTTTTGAATATCAGTTGTTATAATTCCATTGTAATAAATGTAAAATCTCTCTACTCCATTAGATTCATAGTATTTTATAAATGGTTGAATCAGTGCGTAATCGTTTTTACATAGTGTTGTCAATGATAGAAAACTATTATCAAATAAATCGCCGTGTATTTTTTTCTGGGACAATGTAAATTTTCTATTATTATAAATAATAGCACATATATGATCCGTAGTTTCAATTGAATCTATTTTATAAATTAATATCCGAGTAGCTTCGTATCGATTTTTAATGATATCACTATATAATGAAATTTTACCATTATTGACAAAAGTTTTGATTTGATACGTCGATGGAGAATTCTTGTATAGTGGCATAACTAAATAAAGGAAATTATTTTTTATGAAAGCGTCAAATGCGAAAATAGTTCGGTTTTTATTGTAAAGGGTATTGGGTTTATATATGCATATAGGGTGCGTGTTTTCATTCATATCCATATATTATAACTAATTATTATATCTAATCATTATTTATTTATATATATATATAGCGAAATGTTAATCCCTTAATTTTGTTTTCTAATCACCCCCACAATCGTATTTACCTCCTTTCGATAAATTATCTTTGGCCCATAGCGGTTGAAGGTTCGTATAATGAAAACATTTTTTTTGCTCTTCTTCCGTCGTTAAATCAAAACTACAACATGGGATCCGATGATCAATATGCCAATTTCCATGATTCTCCCACGTCATTCCTTCTGTGAACTTGGATTCCAAGTATCCTTTGAGAAATGGTAATTCGCATCCGGTTAATTGTTTTGTTCTATAAAATTTATCTGCTTTTTGATTTATTAAAGCATGATATAAACGACAACGTAAATTTCTTATAAGTTTAAATTCAGGATCTACTTTACATCGTGCAACTTTATAATCAGACGTTTGTTTATTAACCTGTGTTTTATTAGCTTGATAATATTCATTTCTGTTTTTTGAAGTACATTCTTTACATGCAGCACGTATTGTTCCTTTACATTTTGCAACAAAATATTTATCTAATGTTTTTTCTTTATTACATACAGTACATATTTTGGTTTCAGTATTATCAATAATAATTTCTTTAACATTTTCTTTAACTTTTTTATAATATTCTTGACTTTTTTGTGTTTCTTCTTCTTTTTTTGTTTCAGTAAATTTTAATTTTCTTAATTGTTCATAATCATTTTTACATTCTTTACACCATTTCTTACCCTTTGGAATAGTTTTTGTTTGAAAACATTTTGTGCACTCGTCTTCACGTTCATTTGGAATACGATTATTTCGTTGGATTATTTTTTCAGCATTATAACATTCACGGCAAATAGTTCGTCTGGGCATTCTTTCTTTTTCTTCTTTACATTTGGAACATTCCATATTATTTATATATAATAATATGAAATAATCTTTAATCATGTTTGTTGATTAAAGGTATTTCACCACCCCGTAATCTCAAAACCAAATGCAGCGTACTTTCCTTTTGGACGTTATAATCAGCAAGTGTCCTACCGTCTTCAAGTTGTTTTCCAGCAAAAATCAATCTTTGTTGATCTGGTGGGATACCCTCTTTGTCTTGAATTTTTTGTTTTATATTCTCAATGCTGTCACTCGATTCAACCTCGAGAGTGATAGTTTTACCAGTAAGTGTCTTAATAAAGATCTGCATTATGTTATTATATAATCAACACAATTTAAGTCATTTTACACATTTTAACATTTCAACCGCCGATTTAACAATATTATCCAGAATGATATGGTTGGGTAATAAAAAATAATTTATAATAAAAAAAGCTTTATATTAAAAATAATTTATTATAAAATAGCATTTATACGTCGTGTTCCAACATATCTTTAATAGAAGCGATATGTTCTTGATTTTCAATCAAAAGTCTCTTGCCTTCTTCCATCCCATATTTTGTTGTAATAAGTCCATGTTCAATATGTTTTGCCATGCGTTGTTGATATAAATCGTTCGCCAATGCGAATGCAATCTTATATTCTATCTTATAATTATTCATAGTATATAATAATCCCCTGTCAAAATCGTATGCCGTTAGCAAGTCAGCTTCACGCACAATGTGATATGCTTTTTGATATATGCCCAAAGTAGGAAACCCGTTTACTTTAACCTTTGAATAAGACATTGTCTGTATAATTTTAAGAATAATATCTGTTTCCACCTTGGAATAACACTGCGTCGAATTTAAAAACAAGTGAATATTTAAGATTCCTTCTGATTCATCCATGTATTTTTTATCACACGTATCGTGTAGAAGTGCGGATGTATAAATAACAGATTTTTGTTGTAATAAATGTGGAACATTTTCACATTCCGACGAAACAAGATTCCTGCTGTATTTATATACATCAAGTGCGTGTTTCATACCATGAGATTCATCAATATTATATCGATGGCAAGTCGTTTTAATAAATGAGCAAATTTTAGAAAATGGGATTGTCATATTTATGAAATTGTATTTAATTGGATAAATAAAAGTATTCGTGGATTCATTTTTTTATTATATTATATATAATGGAGAGTCTTAAATGTTTGATAAAAAAATTAAACACAATTGATGGAGAACAATTGATAAAATATTATGTGCACTCGAATGACATAATTTACAAATTGTTCAATAAAAGTATTGTAGATATTGAGTTTACAAGTGCAACTAAATATAACATGCAGGTAATATTATACATCGCAACCATTATTTTAAAAAAAAACATAGTAGTTTATGATTTCAAACAGTATACACACCCACATATATTTACTGGGCAGAAGAGATATTTAGAATGTTCCCTATATACAAATCGTTTTGAACAATTAGTTAAGAATAATCAGAACATAATTGACACGAATCGATCGATTCAGGATATCGACGTTGTTATTAGTTCAGGTGGTCAAGCAGGTTTTTTCGTTTTGGGAATATGCGATATCATGAATAAGATGAAATATTGTAATATTAATAGGGTAACAGGTGTATCTGTAGGTGCTTGGGCTGCATTGTTTTATATTGCAAAACTTGATAATATAGTCATGATTGATTTATATTTACAAATTAGTGCACATTATTCTTCTGAACAAGGTACCAATATGCGAATATCTGAGTATTATTATGAAGCATGGGGATCATACCTTAAAAACTTGATAGATGTAGATTTTTATAAAACATGCAATAATCGTTTATTTATAGGGTATACAGAATTGACTCCAACAGGCGCCAAGTTTAACGTGAAAAGCAATTATTCATCCAACGAAGATGTAATTATGACGTGTATTGCAAGTTCTGCAATCCCATTCATGACGATAGATGGGCTGTGTGTTAATATGGATGGTAAAAAAATATTAGATGGTGGTCTGTTAAGCAATGAATATTTTTTCGACGATAACAAAATGGACCAATTATATATAGATGTGATGAAAGTTGTATATGATCCCAACCATTTACTATCACCGACAGATAAAAATATCGATAAATTATTTTATAGGGGTGCAGAGGAAATGGTCAGTTTTTTAGAAACAGGTCAGTCAAAAATCATTTCACTAATTAAAAATTGAAGAATTTTTCTCTATCAATATATAAGACATCATAAATAACAATGTTGGGAGCTACCTTTGATTTTATAGTATCAGTGTATGTGTTTTTAGCGTCTCTTGGTGAGATTGATGGAACAGATGATGTCGGTGGGATTAATAATACATGTGTCATACACCGTGCCAATGCAAATGCAAACGCAGATGCATGCACCCACGCCCCAACCAATGCAAGTACTGAGATCAAGTATGGTTCGAATGGTTTTTGTGGGTGCTGTAGACAAGAATTACAATACAAACATTCTACGACGTATGCATACGATGGACGTGAGTTTTGTTCCATAACTTGTAGGAAAAAAGTAAGTGATGACGACCTTTTAGCACTGGGTAGTAGCTATATGAATTTATATATTCATCCAGTTGATAGAGCAATTTAAAATTGATTCATCAAATTCCAGATATATGGAAGACAAAAACAGAGAAACAATTTATTTACCCCCAGACAATACACTACAATAACATGAGTTGTTGTTGGACTTGGATCACGTCTTATTACTCGAGTTCATCGAGTGATCTAAACGAAGACCTATTGAATGGAAATGAAAAGATTGATATAACTATAGGTCATTGTGGCAATGTAGAACCCATTACATCACCGACCACACAGCGCATGGAAGAACACGAAGAAGAGAAATCCGTAGAAGAGCAACCCGCAGAAGAGCACTTGGCTGAACCCGCAGAAGAGCACTTGGCTGAACCCGCAGAAGAGCACTTGGCTGAACCCGCAGAAGAGCAACCCGCAGAAGAGCACTTGGCTGAACCCACAGAAGACGATGTGCTTTTAGGGGATGATGGAACCGGATCAGATTCAGACACATGTACAGAAATGGACTATGAAGATGATATGTTCGAGGAAGCAGATTCAGATTCTGAGCAATTACCGGAACAGCAAGAGTTAGCACAGCAAGAGTTAGCACAGCAAGATTTAGGAGAAATATGACAATGTAAATAGAAAAATGTTGAAACAATAGTAGATTGTTATGTAATTTAATTAATAAAAATAAAAACTTTTTTAGTGCGTTATATTATAACCATGCCGATAGTATCTTCAGACGAACGTAATGAAATTTTTTGTGCAATTGATGACCTAATGAAATCAGATGTTTTACCTGTTGAATTAAAGAAAAAACTTGAGAGTTTAAAAAACGATGAATCGTTTAAGCGTGAAATTAATTTTAACAAAATACAACCAACTGATAATAATAGTAAATTAGGATGTTTAGTGAGAAATATAGTTGATGACCCATCAGCAATCTCATGGGGATTACATACTGTTGCTAATGTAGGTTCTTTGATTGCGTTTTTAGCATTATATAAAAAATTTAATAATCGTCAGAAAACCAATCAAATACTAAATTTTATATCAGATTTTGCTACATGGGGTATATACAGTCATCAGTTAGTACGCAAAAATGCGTGTTCCGATTGTTAATAGATAAAACTAAAATCTAATTATATTTTTCGGCATAAATTTCCCTACAATAATGTAATCACTGATAAATGCGTCATTCAATATAATGTTTCATTTCATATAACAAAGTTCATTTCATATAACAAAGTTTATTTCCTATAACAAAGTTTATTTCCGAAACCCTTTTTTAAAGCCTTTAGGAACAATTTGTTGCTGGCTCTTGGTTCCAGTACGTCAGGGCTTGATTCTCTTTCGTGGACCATAATGTTCTTGATTTTTTTCGATTCTATCATTGTTATATTTTTTATTGTGATATTTATTCGTCTCATCAATCTCCATGAAATCAAGTATGCTCAGCTCACGTGTCGAGTTTTCCATGTTTTCCATGTTTTCCATGTTTTAGTATACTTTAAAAGCACGGGTTTATATGTATTTTCATAATAGTTAAATATTGGTTTTTAATTTATTATATAATATATAATATATAATGGTTTGCCATTCGATAACGCGTTCATTTAGACAGGTTTTTACTAACGATAGTAATGATAATAACGACGGAAATGATAATACTAACTTTGAAAAACTACATGGTGAAGCTCATGGTAGTGCATGGGATGCTGAAGGATGTATCAAACTTGCACAATTAAAGAGAGACAATTTAACAAGATTAACATCAGAATTATACCTTACTGAATCTGAAATAAAAATTTGCAAAATAGATATAGATAAATTATCTAAGGAAATAGAACAACTTGTGTCTAAAATAGATACTATTGAACATGAACATGCTTTGGCGCATACAATTGAAAATACAATGCAAGCAATATCCAAGTTATATATATCCAAAGATACGAAATTAATATCAGACCTGTTAGAAAAATCTATTGCTTTCATGAAAACAAAACATAATGGTCATGATGAAATAATAGGTAATTGTTATAAGAAACGTTTAGAAAGGCTTCAATTAGAAATGGACTTGAAAAAGAAGCAAGTTAATATAGATGCTTTACGAGTATTAGTTCTGTATGCTGAAAAAGAAGTTGCAGACGATACAATAGGTAAACGTGAAAACTCATATACTGAAACTGTACGTAGAAAGCAGGAAGCGCATCACGTACACACCGCATATGACTATGAAAAAATTTATAATATGAGAAATAACCTTGATTATATTAAGGAATTACTTGAAAACTATAAAAAAATCGTTGCTGATACATTAACAATTTAAAAATAATCATTTATTATATTATACGAAATGATTATTGAAGAAGAAATTACATATGAACCTGATACATATGATTCCATTACATATGAACCTATTACATATGAACCTATTGCATATGAACCTGATACTCTTGAATCCATTACATACGAACCTGATACTCTTGAACCCAATGAACTTGCACAGAGAGATTTAAATTTAAGAGAGATTCGTGAAAATATTCTACAAAAAAAAGCCTATTTAAAGCGAATCATGTCGACATTAAAAAAGGAAATAGGTACGAATCAAGAATTAAATACCATTCTCTCTGACTATGAAGAATCAGTCTCAGTCCTTCGAAAGAAGAAGGAAGAGCAAGTCATTTATTTCGAGCTCATGCAAGACTATTTAGATAAAATAACCAATGATAGTGATTTAACCGCGGAAGCATTGATTCGCGCAAAAGACGACCAGCGTTCTATTTTAGAAGAAATGAAAAAGGTAAAAGATGAATTGAAAGAATTGGTAGAAGAAACAAGTTCATAAAAAAGAATATATATGAATATAGTAATAATATGGCACAAGAACCAGAATGGCAAGGATTAATTAATCAATTAGTTAATTTAAATGGTAAACAAGCTGATATACAAGCTGTTGCTACGAGTGCTGCGGAAACGATTCAAACCCAATCTCAAGCATTAATTGCAGTCAATACTGAACTCGAAAAAATATTGACCAACCTAAACAAGCCTCCTTCTTCGGGTAAAATTAAAGATGCACTTGAAAAAGCAAACGGAGATCAAACAATAGCTCTTACCGCGCTGATAAAAGCTCAAACTGATGCACTTACTCCACAAATAAATACATTAAAACAAAATGTCGGGAATGTGCAAGAAAAAACTAAAGCAATTACTGATGCCCAAACACCAGTAGTAGGTGGTAAGAGACGTCGTCGCACTCGCAATAAAGGCAAAAAATATCATAAACGAACAAAAAGAGGAGGATATCCTTATGGCAAGGGCAAGAAAAGTCCTAAAAAAAAATAAAAAATAAATTTTGTATTATGTAAAACTTCATAGGAAGATTTAATCATCCTTTTTGTAATGAAACAGTGGCCATTTCCCATGTGTTTCTCTGTATTGAATATTATTGGGACGCGAATGGTGTGCAATGAGGGCTTGCTTGTATTTATAATATGCTTTGCATTTTCGCTGAAATATACGTAGCCAACATGTCTTCAAAATAGCTACATCCTCTTCACCTGGTTCAAGACGAATTACATCCATAATATCTACTTTCGGATATTTTGAATGACTCATGATATGTTTATAATTTTTTACAACACAACCATCGTCGTTTAGTTTAGTCGATGCATTATGATAAGACTCTTTCATAAGTTCCATATCATCACACAATTCTTCGTAATTATCTTCATCCATAAATTCTTCATTTTCCAATGAGTATCTTACTATATAATGCGTAAGTACATCTGGTGTACTGCAATTATCGAAACCATGTATTTTCGGATGAAATAATTCACAAATACCAAGCTTTAGCACCATGTTATTCTTTGTTTCATTTACTATGATGTTTATGATTCGTCTCAATTTTTTCTATAAACATTATATATATATGAAATCTTCTAATTCACGATCGTCTAAAAAATCGAGCTCCAGTTCCAGATCCAGTTCCAGATCAAGTCCAAAGTCAAGTATCTTAAAAATGGCTTCTGTTCAGAAAACAGTTAAGAATATGATGGTAGACCAAAATGTTCTTTACGTAGTAGCATTTTTGGCTTTTGCCAACGTCCTTGGTTATTTAGCCAAGCAAAATACACAAGCAGTCATATTTTTCTTGATTGTAGGTTTCTTAACAACTTACTTTAGTAAAAACATGATTGTTGTATTATTAACAGCCATGGTTACAACCAATCTTTTCGTCATGTCTCGCATGACTTTTGTTGTAAAAGAAGGTATGACAGATACAAGTACTGGTTCAGATACAAGTACTGGTTCCGGTGCAGATACAAGTACTGGTTCCGGTGCAGATACAGATGCAGATGCAGACGATGATAAAGATACAAAAAGACCTCACGAATCGGAGGAAAAGCAACCAGTAGGTGCTTCTATGGATGCCAAAAAGAAAAAGGCATCGTATAAAAAAACCAAATATCAAGCTGATCCGTCAAAGGAGGGCTTAGCTATGCCCGCTACCGAAGAACAGGAAGAAGGTGGGGAAGATTATGCAGCCGTTCCATCATTGAATGGAAAGTCAGATCACATTGATTACTCCAAAACTTTAGAGTCAGCATATGGCAATCTTGAGAAGATTTTAGGAGAAGGTGGCATGACTGATATTTCCAAGACAACTCAGAATCTCATGGAGCAACAAAAGATGCTTATGGATAATATGAATCAGATGCAACCCATGATGAAGGCTGCCGAAGGATTTATTGACAAAGTAGGTGGTGGACAATTCGGAGGATTATTGTCTGGTATACTTGGTGGAAACAAGAAGTAAATACAAGAATCAGTTCCTATAAGAATCAGTTCCTATAAGAATCAGTTCCTATAACAAGAAACAATATATTATGTGTTATTATAATATATTGAGATGTCAAAAAAGTGTCCACCAGGAGTATTATGTATAGAAAATATGACATTATTTATGGTTGTTGTTATAATTGGATTGGTTATATATATAATTACTCGAAGAATGCCGTCCATGCAGCAAGAAAATGTCCGCGTAGTCGAGAATCGCGTTGTTGAGAATCAAGTTGTTGTAGATCCAGGGATTTATACACGTGCGCGAACAATGGGTGGGTATACAACCGGCACAGAAGACGTCCTTTTGAATCCATATGCTCCTCCATTGAGAGATCAGCGTGTTGTCATGACGAATGACGTGCGCGGAGGAGTGCCGATCAATATTGCCACACAAAGTGTGGATACGAATTATAGACAAGTAGGTCTCCTTACCCGATTAAATGGTCCACAGACTATCTTGCCGCTTATGGGGCGACCCCTATTTACGAATCGCGATAAATGGAACTTTTACACGCAAAGCGACCAAAACAATAGCGTAAAGTTGCCGATTACATTCAATGGAAGAAGTTGTACGAATGAATATGGATGTGATGATGTGTCTAATGGTGATACGGTTTACGTGGAGGGGTATAACGATGCATTCAAAGTAACTATATACGACAATGCACAAGCAAAGTACTTGCCGTTTATATAAAAAATAGGGTTATACTATAATGAGTACGAGGAATCAACTTGAACTTTTAGAAAAACTTTTAGAAAAACTTTTAGAAAAAGTTTTAGTCTATCTTAAAAAAGACAAGAAAGTACATTTCTTGGAAAAATTAAATAATTTTTATAAAGATCTTGATAATCATAAAAAAATAGACAATTTTTTACAAAATACAATTATAAGTGGAGGAAGTTTAAAAGATCTAAGAAATAATAAAGAATCTACAATTACATGGAATAAACAACATAATAAAGGCTATTTCTATACAATTTTTGATTCTATTTATGAAAAGGATTTTATTTTAGACTGTAAGTCAAAAAAAATAAAAACATTAATAGAAAATAACGTATATATAAATACTTGCAGACGCGTTGAAGATGAAAATTCTCGAAAATTTTTTAATTTAACCGAGTTTACAATGATATCTATCCCACTTCAACAAAATAGTATTAAAAGTACTTTTAATTTATTTAACGAGTGTTTTGATAAAAAGCTTGATTCAAATAATATTTTCTATATTGGTGATTCAAATCAAGATATTGATAATTTATATTATCTTGAAAATAATTTTTGGTCTTACCCTGTGAATAATACAATTTTACCTGAAGAACTAAGAAAACCCTTAAAGTTAATAACTATTTATTATCAATTAGGGGGTAGTAAAAAAAAGAGAGATAAAACATTTACTGGTATTACCAAAAATAAACTTGAATCTCTAAACGATAGCGACTTTATTGAAATAGGAGAATTCTCAGATGTAGCTAAATGTGTTGTTTTTGGATTGGAAAGACTAATAATTGCATCAATCAATTAAAAATTCAGCAATATGTTATCAATAATAAAAAATAAATTAATTAATAAAGATCAAAATAATTAGTGTAAACCTACCAATTACAATCAATGGAAAAAGTTGTTCGAATGAATATGGGTGTCATCACGTATCTAACGATGCATTCAAAGTAACTATATATGACAATGCACAAGCAAAGTACTTGCCGTTTATATAAAATTAAAAATGAACTTGAAAATGAAATACAGAGAGATTTAAATTAATTAAAAGTATAAATTTTGCAATAATGACATATGAAAGTATTATTGCAAAAACGAAGTTTGATACAACAATGCGACGCATAAAAAGGGATAAACTCCTCGCAAAGTATGGGTTTACGCCACATAGTGAGCCCGAAGGTAATAAATTAGAAGAGGTTAGTAAAACGGTTGCCGAATATATGGACAACTTACGAAAGGTAAAGGAAAACGACAAAATATATATTGGTAAGGATAAAAAAATATATATTGATGGGTGTAGTGTTTTTCAGCCAATAATCCGTACATTTCGTTTTAGAAATAGACAGAATACAATAGAGGAATTGGAAAAATTATTCCAGAGTTATTTCATATTAATTGATAACATTTTTGCGAATGAAAAGGGAAACGACGCTCTTATTAAGTTCCACGCATTACTTATTGATGATTGGGTCAGGGGAATGGCGAATTTAAAGTTCACTTATGAAGAATCGAGAACATTTCGAGCACGTGCAGATATCTTAATGATAAAATTACTTTCTATAAGGAGAGACATTCGCGATTTAAATTATAAAAATATGCATGTGAGGAGTTATAGTTGTTAGGAGTTTATACAGTATTAGCAGTATTAG
>Ga0233412_10001220_pt1 | contig 13742 bp, 20 predicted proteins | sample Na_anoxic_4_MG_FD_180667 | JGI IMG/M metagenome (GOLD analysis project Ga0233412, IMG submission 180667) | Seawater microbial communities from Saanich Inlet, British Columbia, Canada - Na_anoxic_4_MG | ecosystem: Environmental > Aquatic > Marine > Inlet | place: Canada: British Columbia... | reverse complement strand
ACCAATCTTTTTTTAATAGTTATTACAATTATGCAACTGATGGACTAGGTCCTTATCCAAGATTTTTTGATATGGTTGCCACTGGATCTCCTGATGGAACTAATGGAGGTTCTAACATTAGATTTTTGACAACTGGGGTTGTAGCTGCCACTGGAGCTGTTGAAAGGATGCGTATTACTTCAGCGGGAAATTCTTTATTCAATTACACAAACCCCACAATACAAACTTATGGAAGTGGCGCTTACGGTGGTAAAGTAGTTATAAAAGCATCAGGCGCAGAAGGTTTAGCTTTATTGAATAATGCAATAGGAGGATCTTCTCAAGTTGCTATTAATTTTACAAATGAATTTGTAGCAAATCAATATAATTGGTTAGCAAGAATAATTGCAGAACCTGAGCAAAGCTGGAGTGGAACCGCATCAACAAGAAGTTCAAGATTAACGTTTTTTACTAATAATGCAGGGGCTATTGGAGAGAAAATGCGTATTAGCTCCGCTGGGGCTATAAAATTCAACGCTTACGACTCTACAAACCAAACAGGCACCCCAACTTATATGCTAGGTACAGATGCTTCTGGTAATGTGGTTAAGGTATTAGGTTCTGGTATACCAGGTGTACCAGGTGGATCAGGCACTTTAAATACAATTCCTTTGTGGACTCCAGATGGTGATACACTAGGTGATTCTCCAATTACTATTAATGGAAACAATGCGACTTTTGCAGGAGGAATAACAGCAACTTATGGTAATTTCTCAAGTGCAGTAAATGCGTTATATTTTAGAACAGCAGCGGCAAATTCAGAATATAGTTTACTAACAAGAGACAGCACGGGTAATGCTTTGTTTGTGCAAAACGCACAATCAGGAACAGACCAAAACATTGCTGTATTTCAATACGGCAATGCCGCAGTAAACCAAGGCACAACAGTTTTGCAGGTTGCAAAAGATAAATCATATTTTGCCAATTGCAACGTTGGAATCAATGTAACAAGTCCTCAAACAAGATTACAAACTAATTTAGGAATAACAGGATCTTACTTAGGTTACTTAAATGGCACAGCTTCTACTTTTGATATGTCAGCCAATGTGGCGGTAGTGCATAATTCTCCTGCTATTGGAACTGGCACTGGAGCAGGTCTAGTGTTGGCAAATAATGATAAAAGTGACGGAGCACCATCTCCAATAATAGCGTTTAGCGCAAAGTCTGCTTCTAATTCTTATAATCACGCTTATGCAGCTATATATGGTGTTAGAACCGCTTCAGGCGCTGATACAAATTGGACAAAAGGTGATATAGTTTTAGCTACAGGTGATGGTACTGGGCCTAAAGAAAGAATGCGTGTAGACAATTCTGGAAATGTAACAATACAAACTTCTGGTGCTGATGATATAAAGAATTTTACAATAAATAGTTCAAATGGCTCATCGCAAGTAGCAGGTTTAATTATACAAAATGATGGTGCTAATGGTTATATTAATTTTAAATTAGGTTCAGGTAATGCAGCACCAACTACTAAATTAACAATAGGTAATGCGGCTAATTTTGGCAACGTAGGGATTGGGACGACTTTGCCTGATGTCAAATTAGCTTTAGAAGAAACTCCTGCTACTATAGCTAGTGGGAATGCCATTAATGGTTCAACCATGAAAGGCATAAAGATACGAACCAATCAAAATGGTGACGAAAGTGTTGGTCTTTGGTTTGGTACTAATGGATCTCATTGGTCTGGTATATCTGGCCAAAGAAAAAATTCGGCTACTACTTGGGGCACTACTTTAAGTTTTTATACTCATGAAGACACTGCCCAAGACTTAACATATTCTAGAGAGCGTATGTTAATAAGCTCGGCAGGTGACGTGGGGATTGGGACGAGTTCGCCCAGTAATAAATTAGAAGTTTTTGCGCCAGGAAATGGAGATGGGATACTAATACAATCTGATCCAGCCGGTATAAATAGGGCACCAGCATTACATTTAAATCCAATTGCAGCAAGTGCAAATGGAAGAAATTGGGCAATAGCACCATTTAGAGATGTTGCACAATCATTATCTTTTTCGTCTAGTAACGCCAAAGGAGGTAATGCATATGCAGCTGGTACAACAAGAATGATAATTGATGGTATATCTGGCAACGTCGGGATTAACACGACTGACCCTGGCTCGAAATTAGTTGTAGCTGGCGGAACAGATACTGCTTATAATGACGGCACTTTAAAAGTTGTAGGCTCAATTGCATTAAACGCTGCTAATAATCTTAATCCTTCGCTAAATAGATGGGCACTACGCCCAAGAGCAGCAGGTGTTGAGGGATCTTTTGATATATATGATGCTAGACATTCACTTAGTAGATTAACTATTGTAAATAGTGGTAATGTTGGTATTGGCGAAGCTAGTCCTACCGCTAAATTGGAAGTATATCATAGTGGTGGAACTGCATTTAATGTAACAGGATCGCAAGGTCAGTTATTCTCAGTTACAGATGATCTTAGCGGAAGCATATTTGCTGTAGCGGATATATCAGGTGTACCAATATTTGATGTTAATTCGAGTGGTGTATCTTACTTTGATGACAAGGTTGCAATAGGAACTTTAACTGGAGCATCAGCTAATGGTCAAGCAAGTCAATTATGGTTAAGGTCAACAGAAAACAATGGCATGACGATATCTTCTGGTAACTCTAAAACAGGAACAATATTTTTTGGAGATGTAGCAAATGCTGCGGCTGCAGGTTTTAGGTATAATCACAACACAGGCGATATGGCTATTTCGGCAGAAGATAATATAACTTTTGCTTGTGATAACGTCGGTATTGGGAACACTTCACCTGATAAATTACTACACGTTGGCGATGGAACTGCACAACTAGGGGATCTTCAAGGAGCGGAAATTGAGGGGTATAATAACACTTTAGATGTAAAAACTAATGAAGCAAACAATATTTCAGATTTTACAGCTGCTTTAAATTTGTTTTGTGATGGTGTTTCTGGTTCTTCTGGAACAGGAACGGGTATTTACTTTAGAGCTAAAACCGGCGCTGGTGGTGGTGGTGAATACACTACGGGAAGAATACAAGGTGCTGTTTATACAAGTTGGACAACAAATACAGATGCTACAAGAACATCAAAATTAGTAATACAAACAACCAATAGTGGAACACACGCAGATAGAGTAACTATATTAGGAACTGGAGCAACAACTTTTGTTAGCACTGTAACTGCCACTAACTTTATATTGTCTTCCGATGAAGCATTAAAAGAAAATATAAAAGATATAAGTAATAAACATATTGATGTTAACTGGAAAAACTTTGAATTAAAATCTGAACCAGGAGTAAAACGATCTGGCGTTATAGCTCAAGAGCTAGAAAAGAAACATCCGGAGTTTGTAAGAACAGATAAAGAAGGTTTAAAGTCTGTAGCTTATATAGATTTACTAATAGCTAAAATTGCTGAGTTAGAAGCAAGGTTAGAAAAAGCAGGATTATAATGGGCGTACCAGATACTACTACATTTACGTTACAAAACGTTGTTGATGAAATTGATAATGACGATAATTTAGTTGGATGCTTTAATGATGCTAATGCTAATTACTTTGATCCATCATATGAAGGCAGCCAAAATCAACTGCTTAATTTTAGAAACTATGGATCACAAAATGCTTTAACACCTTTTAGCGGAAGTAGTGGGCAAAACGATTTTAAGTTTCTTTGTACGCAAACAACAGGAACTTCTTATTGGCATAATGGCTCAAACTCAACCCCTGTAGTGGGTGATATAGTATATACCAATGCAACAGGAACAAGCACATTCGGGCCTGCATGGATGAAGACTAATTATTCTTTTGGATTATATTTAGGTTTTAACGGGACAGGAAGTGCAGGGGAAATTACCAGTACCGGACTATGTAGTCCTCCATAATAAATAAATAAATAAATAAATAAAAACAATGGCAATTACTTACAAATGGGATATCCCACAAATGAATGCTCACATCCAAGCGGATGGGCAAGACAACGTAATCTACACAGTACATTACAGATATTCAGGTTCTGAAGAATCTGGAGGCAAAACTTATTCGTCTAGCAATATTGGAACGCAAAGCTACACGTATGTATCTGGAGATCCTTTTGTACCTTACGAAGATACAGAAGCTTTTGAAAATGTAGTTATCGGATGGTTAGAAGGTTCATTAGATGTGCCTGCAATGCAAGCTAGCATAGCTGCAACTATTCAATCTGAAATTACACCAGTAAACGAAGACTTATACTTTACATGGCAAAATCCAACTCCACCGGTACCACCAGTAGAAGAGGAAGAAGAAAAATAGGTAAATTTCACTTAAAACAAGTAATAATACAAATATGCATAACGCATATAACCAGTGTATAATTAAAAACCAAAACCAATGACACTATTTTACCAGACTAATTCGTGGAGTAGTCAACCACAACAAGACGATAACCAAGTAAAACTATGGAACCATATTGCTAAAAAAGCAAATTGGCGTATAGTACAATTGCTAAACGGTTATTATCAAACAGAGTATAAGCATCCAGATTGTGACTGTAATCCTAAAAAGGATTTATGTTGTGAAAAATGGATCGACGTAACCAGAAGGGAAACCATGGAAGCCGCCGAAACCTCAATAGATAAAACTATTGAACACTACAAGAAAAAACTTGAATTTATCAATGGACCAAAAGTAGTGAAAACCTTTAAGTAAACCAAATACAATCAAATTTAATTAAATCAAATATGGACGGAATTGTCAAAAACCTTAGCTTTGGAAACGAAGCTAAACATAAGGTGTTTAAAGGAATAGAAAAACTCACAAAAGCTGTTAGCTCCACATTAGGGGCTAGCGGCAAATGTGTTATCATGGAAGATAACTCTGGTAATCCTATTATAACAAAAGACGGTGTAACCGTTGCTAATTCTGTTATATTAAGGGATCCAGTTGAAAACATGGGTGCAACATTATTAAAAGAAGCAGCTAGAAAAACAGTTAGAGAAGCTGGAGACGGTACAACAACTGCTACGGTTTTAGCTCATTCAATAATGCAAGCAGCTTACAATGATAACAGTGATAGAGATACTAGAAATGGTATTTCGTCAGGAGTTAAAAAAGTTATAGAATATTTAAAATCTATATCAATACCTGTTAAGGGTAAGATGATAGATGATATTGCAACTATATCTACTAACAATGATAAAGAGTTAGGTGTTTTAATAGCCGATGCTTTTAGGTCAGTAGGTGAAACAGGTATAGTAACAATGGAACCATCCGAAGGTGGTACAACAGAGGTTGAGATTGTAGAAGGTGTTGAATACGAAAAAGGTTTTTCACACGGTGAATTTATAACTGATAAAGAAAAAAGTATAGCAGAACTAGACAATGCTTTAGTTTTACTTATGGATTCTAAAATAGATTCAATAAGACAAATACAACCAGTGTTAGAGCATGTTATAAAAGGTAATAAAGCTTTATTAATTATTGGAGAAGTAGAAGCTGGTGTTTTATCAGCACTTGTAATGAACAAGAAAAAAGGTAATATAAAAATAAACGTTATAGAACCACCTGCTTTTGGATTAAGAAGAAAAGAAATATTTAGTGATTTATCTTTATTGACTGGAGCAACAATTATAAACGAAGATCTAGGTGACGATTTAAATACAATACAAGTAAATTACTTAGGTAATTGTGTTAAATCAACATCAACACAAGATGGTACTATAATACAAATAGAAGAAACATCTGAAGAAGTTGAAGATATAATTAAAAAAATCAAAAAAGATTTAAAGAAAAAAAATAAAGCTCATATTCAAATTGGTCTAGAAAAAAGACTAGCTAGATTAAGTGCTAAAGTTGCTATAGTAAAAATTGGTGCTAATTCTGATATAGAGTTAAAAGAAAAAAGCGATAGAGTAGAAGATGCTATTTGTGCTACTAAAGCTGCTATTAAAGAAGGTATTGTACCAGGCGGTGGAATTGCTTTATTAAATGCTTCTAATGTTTTAAAACCTAAAGACAAAGGTGAGGAAATATTATTTGAGTCTATTAAAGCACCGTTTAACACTTTGTTAAGTAATGCCGGTATAGTTTTAACGTCTAAACAATCAAAAGACATACAGTCTGGAGAAGGTAAAGGATTAGATGTAGTTACAGGAAATATGGTAAATATGGTTAAGTCAGGTATTATAGATCCACTACTGGTAACAAAAAGCGCTTTAATAAACGCAGCTTCTGTAGCTACTACGATACTTTCAACTGATTGTGTAATTAATAACATGAGGATAGATGAAAGCAATAGGTAGAAACTTAATAATACAAAAAATAGAGGAAGGAACTACTGAAACAAAAGGTGGTTTATTATTAGCAGAGTTACATAGAGATGATATAAGGTACGTTAGAGCAAGCGTAATAGAAGTTGGAGATGAAGTATTAGGTTTAAAAAAAGATGATCTAATATACTATGATAGACATGCTGGACACAAAATAGAAATTAAAAATAAATCATATCACGTAATAAAAACACAAGATGTGGTTGTTGTTTTATGAAAAAGCTAGACGCAGGAGACTTAAAAGATCTCGCTCTGTTAAAACATTATCGTATAATACGTAAATGGGCTTGTAAAAACAATAACCTACGTGAAGCTGATTTAGAGCTATTAATATACTTAGATTGTATAGACCTGTTTACAAAAAAAGACTTTGAAGCAGGTGTGTACTCTTATAGTTGGGACAACAGGAGATGGGCTAGGTTAATAAAAGAAGACTGGGTTGTAGTTTGGAGAAAAAGAAACAGAACAACGCAAACCTATAATATATATAAAGTTTCATTTAAAGGTAAGCAATTAATAAATAGAATATATAAGATAATGCTAGGTAAAGAAAAAATACCTACTAGTATTAGAAGAAATAAAATAATTGAGGGTAAATCTTATATGGATAAGGTTTTAACTAAGTCAATAATAGACGTAAACAAAGATATGATATGATAGGAAATTTAGCACAAATAATAGCCCAAGCCCAAGGAGGTTTGAGTTCTGCAAATTTACCACCAGCTAGCAATGTACCTAGTAATGGTGGCAACGTAGTTGGTACTGGAACTAACGTAAGCGACTTATCTTATTTTTCAGACCCTATGGGTGTGGACGCTCAATCAGCTGATGAAGTTAGAGCACAATCAACAAGCAACATGATGGGCCAATCACAAATGCCTTCAAGCCCTATTAATCCAAAAGGTTTTTCAAGACCAGAAGAAGAAATAACAAATGGATTCAATCCTCAAAGACAAGAAGATTCAACATATAATCCAACTAAACAAATAATATAAAAATTATGCATAAAACAGATCCAAATTACAATGAAGTAATGGCATCTAAAAACGCTCATGGTGTTGTAGGTGAAAGCGCTATATGGGATGGGCCATTAGATCAAACAGGTAGAGCTCACGGAAAAGGTAATAGCTCAGGAATAACAGGGATGCAAATACTAAAAGCAGATTTACCTTACAAAGGTATAAATGCAGTAATGTGCGCTCAAGGTAAAAAATATTAAAAGACAAAAAAATGGGATTATTTAAAACACAAGACTCTACTATAAGTCAAGCTATGCCTTTAACGGCAGCTATGATAGCTAGTATTGACGTTAGACCAGCTTGGGAATTTGAAAACCAAAGCGGGACATTAGGTACTAACCTAAATTCATCTGTAATATATTGTGGTGTAATGCCAGCAGATGCATCAATAAGCGTAATACTACCAGGTGTAGTAGCGGCTAACCCAGGCGGTGGAAAACCAACTGTTGGACAAGCAATAACTTTTGAAGGTTTACAATCTGGGTCAATACTTCCAGTGGCTGTTGATTATGTTACAGCTGTAGCAGGTACCGGTGTAACAGTAAGTGACTTTATAATAGGAAAATAAGATATGGAATCAAAAAAAGGATACACAGGACATTACTCGGGTAATCACCCTAAACATTCTAAAGTTACTAAAAGTAACTTAGATGCTACTAGAAGAGACGACGAAGCTCATATGAAATATTTAAAAGAAGACGTAGACTATGATAATAAACATGGTCACAGTGACATAGATATGACTGCAGATGAAAAACATATATCAAAACTAGCAGGCGATTTAAAGTACGACGAAAAACATCATTAAAACAAACAGAGTAAACTGATAAATCACATAAAACAAACACATTAACATTAACAAAACAAAACAAAAATTATGGCTAAATTTATTAAATTTAACATCGTAGACAGCAGTACTCCTGCTAGTCAAAAAGTTCACTTATTAGACGTGGATAACATTTCAGACATTTCTTACGCTGGACAAACAGTAAGTATCGTACTAAGATCACCATCTGGTGCTTTCGGTGTGGACTCTGCTAGCGCGGGTATTTCTGGTAGAATTGTATCTTTAGAAGTTTCAACATCTAAAAGTTCTTTATCTTCTGCACCAACAATTACTAATGGTTCAGCTGCTCCTGATCAAGCTATTATAAAAGCTATGACTGCTAACCCAGGTGGTGTAGCTGCTACAGCTCAATTAGGAAAAGATGAAGCTGGAACTCCATTACAAATGTACTGGCATTCTTGGAACGTTGCAACAAACGATCAAGTATAGTATAAATGCAATCTAGAGGATTAGGCGACAGTATTGCTAAGTTCACTAAAAAAACAGGTATTAAGACCATTGTAGATAAAATGTCTGATGGTCTTAATTTTCCCTGTGGTTGTGAACAAAGGCAATCGTGGTTTAATGAAAAATTTCCTTATAAAAAATAACATGGCTTTTAAAATAAACCCACCGTTTGATCTAAGTGATTTAAGTACTTCTATATTTGAAAGAGACATGGGTGAAGACCCTGTGTTTGCTAGAACACCTAAAAATGGTGTTATAGTTTTAAATAAAGATTTAAAAAATCCAGTAGAAAAAGCAAAAACAATAGCTCATGAAAAAGTTCACATAGATCAATATAAAAACGGTGAACTAGATTACGAGGTTAATGGCGCTGGCAAAGGTTATGTTGATTTTAAAGGAAAAATATTTGATTATTCAGTAATGCAAAAAGGTAAAGGCCCGTGGGAAAAACCCGCTTACGCCGCAGAAAAAAAAATAAGTAAAAAAATTATATAATGGCAAAAGAAATGAAAACAAACCAAGATGGCGGTGGCAAAAGCTCAACTGCAGCAGCTGGTGAGCTAAAAAACAATCAAAAAACAGAAGGTGCAGCTAAATACGTCAAAGGTGCTGCTGACTACAGTGTAAAAAAAGGATCACACGATCATCCACACGGAGCACCTAAAATGGGGTACAATCAATCTTTTGGAGCTGCTAGAGTTAGTGGATATTCAAAAGGTGCTGCTAAAGTAGCAGATATAATGAGCTTTGGTGCTTCTAAATACATGAAGCATGGAGCTGCTGATGCAGGACACGGTGGATCAGCAGGACATAAGCATGATCCAGTAAGTGGTTCTAGCGCTAATTTTTCAGCTGATGACGAAACTGGAGCTAAACTAACGCAATCAGTAACAACAAAATCAAATGTTCCTACTCCAAACCCAACAGGTGAAAGAAAAAGTGGATCACCAGAGTTTAGCAAAGCATTTGGAGAAGCAAGAAAAAGTGGAGTTAGTACGTTTAATTTCAATGGTAAGTCTTACAATACAAACTTAGCATCGGACAAAAAACCAGAAGTAACACCGCCGGCTATTACGAATACAACTAATACTTTAGATGAAAATCAAACTTCAAAAAACCAAATAAAAAGAGAGGGTTTATCTCAAAAGCAAAGTCTTGTTGGTCAATTGAACATGCAAAGGTATGCGTCTGAAATGGGGGCGGTAGCAGATTCTACTGCAGTGAATAATAGAACTTTTAGCAAGTTGCTGAGTGCTAACTCTAATAATCTAACGCCACAAACGTTAGAGAGTATTGAACGTCACTCTGCTAACCAGGGAAATATAGCTGCAAACAAAATTAGAACTAATTCAGGTATACCTACAGTAAAAAGGACTGCCGGGACTCATGATCAATATAAAGGATCCATACAGCGTGGAGACAGCGATGTTCCAGTAAACAAATATTGGACGACTAATGGAAAGGTAGACAATTCAAGGACAGTGATGTTACCTAACGAAAGAGCAACATTTAAAAGAACATCACCGTTATATATTCCAATTCCAAAATAATACTTAAAAAAGTTGAAAAAAATAATTCAATGGCTTACGGGTGGCGTTATCAAAGAAGTTGGTAACGTCATCGATAAGCTCACTACTACAGAAGAAGAAAAACTGCTAATTAAAAAGCAAATCCAAGAAATAATGGATAAAGCTAATTCAGAGGCAGAGAGTCAAATAACAAGGCGTTGGGAAAGTGACATGAAATCAGATTCATGGCTTTCTAAAAACACACGACCTATGGCTTTAATATTTTTATCGTTTATGGCTATAGCTCTTATATGGGTTGATAGTCATCATGAAATATCTTTTACGGTAGAGCAAGAGTGGATTGCATTATTAAAACAGTTACTTACAACTGTTTATATAGCTTATTTTGGATCACGAGGCGTGGAAAAATTCAAATCTATAAGTAATAATAAATAGTAAGAGTATTAATTAAATTAAATCAAATTAAATGAAAAAAACAATATTAATATTGTTTGTGTTATTTAGTAGCTTTTCAAGTGCACAAACTGAAACATTATTACTAGAGGGTGAATGGGAATCAAGTGACACTTCTTACAATTGTATTATAACGGTTGGTGATCATAACGAACTTGATAGAGTTAAAACTATTCATAATGTTAGTTATAAAGAAAACATGGTTTTAGTAGAGAAAATAAAGTTTCAAGATAGGTACAAAGTTATAACAACTCACACAAATAAAGTAAACGGACATACGGTTGAATCGACGTATGTTTTAAATGGCCCAAACACTTTACATAGAAGGTTTAGAGGAGATTCAAATATGATAATATTTTACACTAAAGTAAAAAAATAATTAAATTAAATAAAATTATGAGCAAAGTAAAGAAAATCAAAGACGAAGAGTTAAAGAAAATTGTAGAGATCACTAAACAGCAAAATGAAATGCTGAGAACAATTGGTGTTTTAGAAGCACAAAAACAAGGTGTTTTAGTTCAATTAGCAGATAACAATAAATCTCTAGAGGCTGTTAAAAAAGAACTAGAAGATGAATATGGTCAAGTCAACGTAAATTTAGAAGACGGTAGTTATACTGAAATCGAAAAAGAAGATGACAAATAATATTAGAAAGATCAGCATTGGATCTGACTACAAAAATGATGCTATGCATTATTCAGTAGGGCAACAAGTATATGGTGGACATGAAATATCGCATATATTGCTAGATGATTCTGATAAATCTTATAATATACATATTAAAAAAAACAACGACATATTGCCATGGAAAAAATTTAATTCTAACATGGCAATATCAGTTGAATACGATTTAGAGTATTAATGAAAAGTTTATATGACTTCATAGTTAAACCTTTTGGAAATGAATATGATAATGAGGTTGCTGTTGGAGATAAAAAAATAATACTTAACACTAAGATAGAAAGTTTTAAGTTTGTGAACAATATAGCTAAGGTTATTGAAGTTCCAACCGCTTATAAAACTCCTATAAAAAAAGGTGATTTAATAGTAATTCATCATAATGTTTTTCGTACGTTTTACGATATGAAAGGTGTTAAAAAGAAAAGTAGATCTTGTTTTATAGATGGTATGTATTTTTGTGCTTTAGATCAAGTGTATCTTTATAAAAAAGATAACAAATGGAACTCTATAAACAATAGATGTTTCATAAAACCGTTAAAGATAAAAGACGGGCTAGAAGTTGCTAAAGAGCAAAAGCTTATTGGTATATTAAAAATAGGTAATAGTTCATTAGAAGCGCTAGGAATAAACGAGGGCGACACTTTAGGTTATACACCTTACGGTGAGTATGATTTTATTGTAGATGATGAGCGCTTATATTGTATGAAATCAAATGATATTGTTATAAAGTATGAAAACGAAGGAAACGAAGTTGAATATAATCCAAGCTGGGCAAGTTGCAGTTGAGGAATTAATTAAGGTTGCAAAAGAACCTATAGTAGATTCAGATGATGATATATCAGCTGACAGACTTAAAAACGCAGCAGCTACAAAAAAACTAGCTATATTCGATGCTTTTGAAATATTAAACAGAATACAAGAAGAAGAAGATTTATTAAACGAAAAACCAAAAGAAGTTAAAGAAGAAAAAGCTTTTAAGGGTTTTGCTGAAGGTAGATCAAAATAATGTACGATCAATCACTGTATAAAGTTTTAAAAAACTATATAGATTCTAAGACGTTAAATCACAAGAATAAATATAAGAAATGGGATTACGGTTATAACGAAGAATACGATATAGTAGTTATAAGTAAAACAGGGGAAATAGGTGAAATATACGAGATACAAAATCTTAAAATAGCTTTACCTAAGAAAAAAGAAGTTACTAAGTTTGATTCAAGAACATTTGAAAGAATTCAACTTCCAAAAGCTTTAAGTAAAATAAAGACAATATTTGATTGGGAAGAATATCCAGTTGATTTTAAAGAAGAGTGGTATGAGTACATTGATAAAGAGTTTGGTTATAGAGAAGAAGGTTTTTGGTTTTATAACAAAAATGTTTCTACCTATATTACTGGTACTCATTACATGTACCTGCAGTGGTCCAAGATTGATGTTGGGAAACCAGATTTTAGAGAAGCAAATAGATTATTCTACATCTTCTGGGAAGCATGTAAAGCTGATGCCAGGTCTTATGGTATGTGCTACCTCAAGAACAGACGTTCTGGATTTTCATTCATGGCCTCTGGAGAATGTGTCAACATGGCGACAATATCAACGGATTCACGGTTTGGGATTTTGTCCAAATCTGGCCCCGATGCAAAAAAAATGTTCACCGACAAGGTTGTACCTATATCCGTTAATTACCCGTTCTTCTTCAAACCAATCCAAGATGGTATGGATAGGCCAAAAACAGAACTTGCGTACAGAGTACCTGCTTCTAAATTCACTCGTAGAAAGCTTGACTCCAACGAAACACTTAAAGAAATTACCGGTCTTGACACCACAATTGATTGGAAAAACACAGGAGACAACAGTTATGATGGTGAAAAACTTAAGTTACTAGTACACGATGAAAGTGGTAAATGGGAGAGACCAAATAATATTCTTAATAATTGGCGTGTTACAAAAACAACACTTAGACTAGGTAGTAAAGTTATTGGAAAGTGTATGATGGGAAGTACATCAAATGCTTTAGATAAAGGAGGAGATAATTTTAAAAAATTATATAATAGTTCAGATGTTACAAAAAGAAACGCCAATGGACAGACTAGCTCGGGACTATATAGTTTGTTCATACCTATGGAATGGAACTACGAAGGATACATTGATGCTTATGGCGTACCTGTATTCAACACGCCAAAAGAACCAGTTGAAGACCCTCATGGCACAAAAATAAAAATAGGTGTAATAGAGTATTGGCAAAATGAAGTAAATGGTTTAAAAGAAGATCAAGACGGTTTAAATGAATTTTATCGTCAGTTTCCAAGAACTGAAGAACATGCTTTCAGAGATGAAGCTAAATCTTCTTTGTTTAACCTAACTAAGATATACCAGCAAATAGACTGGAATGCTGATTTAAAAAACAGCAGTATTATAACTCAAGG
>Ga0233412_10001219_pt1 | contig 13750 bp, 24 predicted proteins | sample Na_anoxic_4_MG_FD_180667 | JGI IMG/M metagenome (GOLD analysis project Ga0233412, IMG submission 180667) | Seawater microbial communities from Saanich Inlet, British Columbia, Canada - Na_anoxic_4_MG | ecosystem: Environmental > Aquatic > Marine > Inlet | place: Canada: British Columbia... | reverse complement strand
CGTAGCAATGGAAGTTTCTCCAGCGAACTTCATTGATGTAAACACAGAAGCTTTATTAGCTACTGCCTTTGCAGATGGAACTCCAACTGATGCGACGATAGTTACTACTTAATTCTTTTCTTCCTATCATACATTAAGGGCACTTTTCGGAGTGCCTTTTTTGTTTAGATACTAATCATTATATTTGTTTAGAATAATGGCTTTTTTGTTTAATAGCACATCGTAGGTTTTTAATGTTAGTATATATGAGAAGAGTAGAAAGTTTATTAGAACGGCTTAAAATGTGTATTTGGGCGTTTGTATTATTCGTTTTTTATTAGTATGGAAACACGAAACAAAAACAAAAAACTACTTTTTTAGTTACTATAGTAGAATGATAATATTATCTACAAGCGGAGTCCAACAGACGTTTAGTTTCATACCAAGAAGCGACACTTATAATACGATGTATTTAACGGACGAACAACTAAATACTACAATCGAAGTAACTATAGATGCAAGTAATATTGGAGGCTATTATCACACTTTGTCTGCGGTGTTTGCTTTAGTTGAAAATCACTTTTATAGACTTGAACTAAAAAACGGAACTGAAGTAGTAATGAAAGACAGAATCTTTTGTACTGACCAACCAGTAGCTACTTATTCAGTAAACAATGGACAGTATGTTAGCAAGGTTTCAAATAATGAATTTATAATTTATGAGTAAGGATATACACATTTTAGAATTAAGTGCTTATGAGCAGCCAATTATCAAAGAATCCAAAAGAGAGGGTTTCGTGGAATTTGGAGAGGATAATAATTACTATCAATTTCTCATAGACTCCTATAATAATTCTACGACACAGAACGCTATTGTAAACAACGTTAGCAGATTAGTATACGGAAAGGGTTTAAGTGCCTCTAACGGCTCTAAAAAGCCAAATGAGTACGCTGCAATGATGGCTATGTTTCCAAAAGAATCAGTAAGGCAGTTAGTAGCTGACTTAAAACTATTGGGACAGTGTGCAATGCAGGTCATATACACGAAAGACAGAAAGAAGATAGCACAGGTTCATCATATACCAGTACAATTACTTCGAGCAGAAAAATGTAATGAAGATGGAAAAATAGAAGCTTACTACTATTCAGACGATTGGACAGATATTAAGAAATATACTCCTAAAAGAATACCTGCTTTTGGATGTTCAAAAGAAGACATCGAAATCTATTTTGTAAAGCCTTATTCTGTCGGTTTAAAATACTATGCGCTTCCAGATTATATCGGTTGTTTGCCTTATTGCACTTTAGAGGAGTCGATTAGTGAGTACTTAATTAACGAAGTAAACAACGGCTTCTCAAGTCGGAGTGTAATAAATTTCAATAACGGACAACCAAGCGATGAGCAGCAACAGATGATCAAAGCAAAAGTATTAAGTCAACTTACAGGAACAACAGGAGAAAAGGTTATTGTTAGTTTCAATTCAAATGCAGAGAGCAAAACGACAGTAGATGCGATGCCTGTAAATGATGCGCCAGACTTGTATTCTACTCTTGCTGAAGAGTGTTTAAGGAAAATAATGTTAGGAAATAATATAACGAGTCCTTTATTATTCGGTATAGCTTCTTCTAACGGCTTTAGCAGTAATTCCGATGAGTTAAAAGACTCGTTTATTTTGTTTGACAATTTAGTAATTAGACCGATGCAGGAATTGTTAATAGATGCCTTTGATAATTTACTTGCATACAATGACATTACTTTAAACTTATACTTCAAAACTTTAAAGCCTTTAGAGTTTACAGACTTAAGTGGGTTAGAAGATGAAGAACAGATAGAAGAAGAAACAGGATTAGAGTTAAGTGGAGACTATGTAGGCAAGGAGTTAATAGAACTTGGCGAAATGCCTAATGCCGATTGGTTGCTTTTAGATGAATTTGAAGTAGACTACGATACGGACGAAGAAGAAAACTTACATTTATCAAGCGACATAAAAACGGAGTTAAGCTTTAAGGATAAGTTAGTACAACTTGTATCAAGCGGAATGGCTTTTCCTAACGCTAAAAGTTCACAAGATGAGATTATAGATGGGGTTAAATTTATGACTCGTTACATTTATGCAGGAGGTATGAATGGAGGCAAGTCAAATAAAGTACGTCCTTTCTGTGAAAATATGGTAAAAGCTAAAAAGATTTATCGTAAAGAAGATATCGTAAGAATGGAACAGGTAGCAGTTAATAAAGGATGGGGGCCGAAAGGAACAGATTTCTATTCCGTTTGGCTTTGGAAAGGCGGAGGCAACTGTTATCATCGCTTTAATAAACAGATTTATGTATCATTTGCAGGAACAGGAATAGATGTTAGAAGTCCTTTAGCAGCAAAAATAGCAGGTGCTAAAGCTGCGAAGTATGGCTATGTAATAAAGAACGATTCAAAAGTTTCTCAAAGACCTATAGATATGCCGAATCAAGGATTTTTACCAAGTAATAAAAAATAGATAAGATATGGCTACTGCATTATTAGTAACAAGAGACGACGTAGTAAGATACACGAATGTTAATGGTTCGGTGGATGTCGATAAATTCATTCAGTTCGTGCTTATCGCACAGGACATACATATTCAAGCTATGTTAGGAACTAAACTACTTCAAAAGATTCAAGCGGATATAATCGCAGGTACTTTAATAGACCCTTATTTATCACTTCTAACGACTTACATTAAGCCTTGTTTAATACATTTCGCAATGGTCGAATATATGCCTTTTGCAGCCTATACGATAGCGAACAAAGGGGTATATAAACACGGAGCAGAAAATAGTGAAACAGTAAGCAAAGAAGAAGTAGACTATATGGTAGAGAAACAAAGACAAACGGCTATGCACTACAAGGAAAGATTCGTGGCTTACATTTGTAATAATAGTTCGTTGTTTCCAGAGTACAGTACAAACACGGGGGCGGATATGAATGCAGACACGGACACAAATTTCACGGGATGGGTTTTATGAAGAAATATAGCATTAAAGAAATAAACGTTAAGCGTTTAAAACAATATTTAAAAAAGATAGAAAATGGCGGAAATCAAGATAAGCGACCTCACGGCAAAGAACGCTAACTTATCAAATACTGACGAGTTTGCTATTGCCGAAAGCGATGGCGCAGGGGGTTTTGTTTCGAAGAAGATTACAGGGCAAGAGATTGCAGCTATAGCAGGCAATAACTTATACTTGATAGATGGAACTTTAAGAAGTGACAGGACTGTAGATTTAAACGGTTTTTACTTGACTTTTCAGAATAGTAGTGCCGATGTATTAAAGATAAGCGCAGCAGATGTGATAAGCTTTAATAATGCATATTCTTTTCCTACGGCAGATGGCGCAAGTGGTCAAACTCTTAAAACGGATGGAGCAGGAGCGTTAAGCTTTGGAACTGCGAGTATTGGAAACTATGCACAAACTGTAGTAAGTGCTACTGTATCTGGAACAACAGAAACAAGTATAGTGGGCACAGGAGTTGGAAGCTTAAGCATTCCTGCTGGTGCTTTTGTTGTAGGCGATTCCTTTCACGCTAAAATCGGAGGCGTTATAGATGGATCAGTTAACAACGATGAAATCATAGTAAGGATAAAAGCAGGTGCAACACTTTTAGCGAGTACAGGAAGTTTTATTTTAGACAACACTACTAACAACGGGTGGGAGTGTGAACTTGATTTCACTATAGCAGCGATTGGAGCAGTAGGAAGTATCTGTACAAATGGAAATTTTGCTTATACTAAAGTTACTGACAAAAAAGTACAGGGGTATGTCTTCCAAGATGTGCAACCGATAGACACAACAGTAAGCAACACTTTGGATATTACAGTAGAATTTGATAACACAAACACGGATATTTATAGTGCTAATTTTGTATTATATAAAACTTATTAATTATGGGTAACACAATTGACTGGGGACAGGCAGCAGTAAATAATACAATAGGCTTCGGAGATGGCGCAGAAAATAATACTATTGGATGGGGCGATATTCAAGCAGATTCTTGGAGTCCAGAAACGAACTTAACGGGAACAGGTAGTACTCCTGCTTGGTCAAATACTTTAAGCACAACCTTTGGCGGATTAGATGATTATGTAGATTGTGGGGATAATAATAATTTAAGTTTTGGTGATGGTGTTAGTGATTCGCCTTTTTCAATTTCTGCTTGGATTAAAATGACTGATGAAATAAGATTTAAAATTGTGTCTAAAAAAGGGGCTAATCAAGAGTACCAATTTGTTACTACAGGTGGTGGTGGTTTAGCATTATATTTATATGACAATAGTACAGGCGCAAGAATATCGAGATATGGGGCATCTTTGTCTGCACATAGAAACACTTGGATACACGTTTGTGCTACCTATGACGGCAGTAGTTCAAGCACAGGAATTAAGTGCTATGTAAATGGTGTACAAAATGACGTATGGGCATCTAATAGTGGTACATATACAGCTATGGAAAATACAGTTCAATCCGTTGAAATAGGAAGGGAAGGTTCATATTATGCAGAAGGCAACATTGACGAAGTATCACTATTTGATTCTGAACTTTCTGCAAGTGACGTAACAAGTATTTATAATCTCGGAGTGCCTAACGATATTAGTGCAATGAGTGGTTTGGTTTCATATTGGAGAATGGGCGATAATGACGTATCTCCGATAATCAAAGATGTCGTAGGTGGAAACAATGGAAATATGCGAAATATGAGTGCAGCTAATTTTGTAACTGATGTACCTACATAAAAACGAATAAATAAAAAATAAAAGATATGAGTCACTTACCAAACGTTTACGCAATAATAGCAATAGATGCAGCAGCAGCCGTAGACTATTCACAGATTGGAGAAACAAGCATAGACACAATTAGAATGAATTTAGCATTAACAGAATTTGTTATTAAGTGGTTTGATGAACACGAGCCTACATTTATAGCAGATGGAACTATAGTGCCTTTACAAACGCTTACACACCAAGAAGCTTTAACTCTTATGGCTACGCCAGAATGGAGTGAGCCAATACCAGAATAATGCATACAAATATATTAGCAGTTCTTTATTTTATAGCAGGATATTTCGCAGCGTTCTGTATGATATTCACTTCTACAGAAATACACGTAAGAGCCGTTGGATGCTATCTTGTAATTTATTTATCTTATATGTTAATCGAACAACTTGAACTATGAAAAATCAGTTATATATACTAACGACTAAACTACAAACTTACTCAATGAAATTAATAGCTATAGTATCGGCATTCTTTATGCCTATTTGTGGAATCTTAATACTGATTTTTGGTGCAGTAATATTAGATACAATCACAGGAATCTGGAAAGCCAAAAAAACGAAGCAACCTGTAACCAGTAGAAAACTTTCTTCAATAGTAAGTAAGATACTATTATATGAATCAACAGTAATGTTATTCTATGCAATGGATAAATTTCTGTTAAATGATATTGTTATTTCGTTTTTTAGTATCGAACTTCTAACTACAAAAGTCTTGGCTTTAGTTCTTGTTTCTGTAGAAATAATTTCTATTAACGAAAACTATAAAGCCGTAAAAGGTTTGGACTTATGGGCTTCATTAAAGAATTTATTTGCAAGAGCAAAAGAAGTTACTAAATCATTTAAAGAAATAAAAAAAAATGAAGATTTGTAAATGTTGCAGGCAACCGATAAAACTTAATTCAAAATTCCTTTGGATATTCGACAACGGACACGGAGGCATTATAGATGGAGTATATCAAACGGCAGGAAAGCGTTCGCCTATCTGGAATGATGGAACTCAATTATTTGAGGGCGAATTTAATAGAAGCATAGTAGATAGACTAATGAGACTTTGCGAAGATGCAAAGATTGACTGCGTTAATTTAGTAGAGTCCGAGAAAGATGTTTCATTAAGCGATAGAACTTCACAGGCAAATGAAATCTACAGGAACACGGATAAGCCTTGTATTTATGTTTCTATTCACGCAAATGGCTTTAGTGAAGAATCGGCTAACGGATGGGAAGTTTATACCAGCTACGGAGAAACTAAAAGCGATGAGATAGCAGAAGTGTTATTTAATAAAGCACAAGCAGAATTTCCTACTCACACAATGCGAAAAGATACAAGAGACGGAGACGCAGACAAAGAGGCTAATTTCTATGTACTTAAGAATACTGCTATGAGTGCGATACTTTCTGAGAACTTCTTTATGACGAATGAAGCAGAATGTAGGCTTTTGATGAGTGAGGATGGAAGAGATAGGATAGCGAAGATACATTTTGAAATGATTAAGGAATTAGAGAAATGAAAGTAATATATATAATTTGCGTTCTAACGCTCTTTTCTTGCTCGGCGAAGTATCACTATAGCAAAGCACTTAAAAAGGGCTTACAAGTCATTAAAACAAGCGACACGATAAGAATTACTACTATAGATTCCGTGCCTGTAATAAAACACGATACAATAGTATACGAACACTTTTATACTTCTAAAGATACTGTGATAATGTATGAGAATGTATTTGTGCCTCAAACAAGGTTAGAAACACGAATAGAATATAAGCTACAAAGAGACACTTTAAGAATGATTACAAGAGTAGAAGTACAGAAAGCAAAAGCTGAAGTCAAAGCCAATAAAAGACCTAACTGGTGGCTTATGTTAATTTGCGTTTGTGTTTTTATAGGGGTTGTGTATATAGCAGGGCGTTTAATTAACAAAGTTTTATGATAAAGAGGCACGGAAAGAATGTCCACGAAATATTGATAGAGGGAAAGGAAGCGAAAATAGCTATGCTTTCCGATATCCATTGGGACAATCCAAAGTGCGACAGAGTTCTATTAAAGAAGCATTTAGATTTTTGTAAAAAAGAAAACATTCCTGTTATGATTAACGGAGATTTATTCTGCTTGATGCAAGGAAGAGGCGACAACAGGCGTAATAAATCGGATATACTTCCAGAACACAACAACGCAAGATATTTAGATTCAGTAGTAGAAACGGCAGTAGAATGGTTTACGCCTTATGCAGATATCCTTACTGTGATAGGCTACGGAAACCACGAAACTGGAATAATCAAATATCAAGAGACAGACATCTTACAAAGATTCGTAGACTTACTTAATTTGAAGTGTCATTCAAAAGTGCATACAGGGGGTTATGGTGGCTGGCTTATCTTAAAACTAAAAGAACATACAAAGCTTGTAACAGTTAAAATAAAATATTTTCACGGAAGCGGAGGCGGAGGCGTAGTTACAAAGGGGGCATTAAACTTAACGAGAGGACTGGAAATAATGGAGGGCGCAGATGTGTTTGCTATGGGACACATCCACGAAAACGCTGCAAGGAATGATGTAAGAGACTGCTTAACGCATAATGGACATAAAGGATACTACGTTAAACATAAAGCTATACACTTAATGATTACAGGCTGCTACAAAGAAGAGTACGGCGATGGCTCGAAAGGCTGGCACGTTGAAAGAGGCGCACCAATTAAACCTATTGGAGGACGTATGCTTACTATAAAAACGGAGCGAAGTCGTAAAAATGGAGTCGATGAAGTAGTTAAAAACATAGATTCGTACAGAATATTCTAAAAAACTTTCATTTATAACTTATTGATTTACAAGTAAATACAAATTATTTGTAACTTTCTTTGTTAATAACTTGTATAAATTGTTGATTAACTCAATATTATATGTATATTTGTGTATACAATTATTCACTAACACTTAAAAAAATGGAATTTAATAAAGAAGTAAACGAGTTAATATTAAAAGGTGGTAAAATGGTTCACAATGAAACGTACACAAGCACAACGTATTTAATGAGAATGCCTAAAGGAAGCTATATTCAAGATTACCGAGATGGACAAGAAAATAATTATTTTGAATTTGTTGTTATAGGCGATTTGTCAAATAACGGAATTTTAGTAGTAGAATCTTACCATAACAATACATTGAGAGGTGCTAAGAAAATAATGAATGAAAGCCACTTAGAAAAATGTGCGAGAATTTGGAGAAAAGAAAATAAATAACAACAGGCGCAGAAATGCGCCTTTTTTAATACACTTAAAAAAATGAATAGACGAGAAAAAATAGAATGCCTTTTAGAGATTCAAGAAGCAGTTGAATACTTTGAACGTAAAATAGAATTTAGGCAGGAGAGTATAGATGGCTTTGCAGGACACTTTAAAGACATACGAGACAAATACACGAATAACATAGACACATACGAAATGTGTATAGATAGATTAAACGAGAGATTCAGCAAACAATTATTTGCAATTCGCAAATCACAAACTAAAAACAAATAGATTATGGAAGAGAAAGAAACAAAAAGAATGCACGACATTAATACGTTTATGTCTACAAAAGACAACGAGACGTATCTTGTAGGAAAAGACGAATACGGAAAAGACTTTACAATGATTTTCGATACGATTGAGTTGTTAGAATGGCTTGATGTAAAGTATATGAAGAACCAGAGTAAGAAATACATTAACAACTTAAATAAATAGATTATGAAAAAAGAAGAAAGAAGAGAAGCTAAAAAAGAGTTACTATTGGGGTTCGTGTTTATGACAGTAGTATTTATGTTTTATTATATAGGAGTAAATGTATTATGAATTACGAAATAGAAATAGATAGTAAAGACGATGAGTTAGTAGTTTTCTATATTGAGGATACGCCTTACGAAGTAGAAATAGATACGGAGATAGGCACGGAGACTTATCCAGTAAGCTTTAACTCTTTTAGTGATAAGATCACTTACGCAGAAGCAGACACAATTTACTACAGGGTTAAAGAAGAAACTTTATATTGTGATGGAGTTTGCTATTATGACCCTTCAGATTTATGTAAACAACTTGAACAAATTTTAAACAATGGATAGATTTAGAGTAGACTGGTGGGACAATTTCAACGATGAATTGTACTGCAATTATTTAATACGAAAAAACGAATATATGAACACTTACAAAATTACATACAGATACTATAAAGGAGTTAACACGGATGCAGAAATGTGTCAAGCTATTAAATACATTCAAGCTGAAGACAGGCAAGAAGCTATAAAGCTTTTTGATATGTGGGAAAAGCTAATTATAAGCATTGAGAAAGTATGAAGATATTCGAATACATTTACACACTTTTAATAACTTGGATTTATGGAAGACTTGATTGAAAAAGTAGAAGAAAAAATTAAAGAGGATGCCTTAAATAGTAAAACAAGGAGTAGAACAGTTGTTTACAAAAGGCATTACTTGTATTATCTGCTGCGAAAACACGGAATGACATTCACTAAAATAGGCGTATTATTTGGAAAGAATCACGCTACAGTTATTCACGGAAGAAAGACTTATATTAATTTAACAAAGACCAGAGATAAGTTCTTGATCAATTGCTTACAGGAATACTTAATACATTTCGAAAATTATGATATTGAAGAACTTGAATTCAGTATACTATACGATATTGAAAACGCAACCAGTTGGAGAGATATTGCACAGATAAGAAAAAGAATTAAAAATAAATCCTATAAAGAATTAAAATGATAGACTATCAAGAAAGAATGACAAAAAAATATGGAAGTGCTAAAAAACGTTTTGAAAAAATAAATCCAAGATATTTACGAAAAGAACATTTACATATAGATTATAATAATGTTATAACAATAAAAGAAAATACACCAATTAGTTATTGGGATATGACAAAAGCAATAATAAAAGAAATAGAAATAAATGGAGAAATTTATAGCAAAGTTATAAAAGAAAGTAAGGCAGAGCAGTTTTATGGGTTTATTGAACAAGACAAAAAAGATTGTTATGAATATGAATTTGGATTACTTGATTTAAAGTATAAATTTATTAAATATTATTTGCCTGGACATAGTAGTCAATCTTTATATCTACATCCTACAAGTGAAAATAATTACGTTAATTATATATATCATTTATTCAAATGGGGGTTTTTAGATAATAAAATATTGAATGTTGAGTTCGGAAAATTTAGCGATCACGGATATATTTACAAAGATTCCTTAAAAGAAGATATTGAAAACAAGACAACAAAAGACATAAAAATTAGAATACTTTTGGAAAGTTATGGTTGGAGAAATGCTATTAAATATGAAATAAGTTTAGATACATTTTTTCAAATAGACTACAAAAAAATCAAAAAATATGCTTATGACTATGTAGAGTTTTTTAAAAAAATGCATTTGGATTTAAAAAATACAAATTATGCAGAAAGAATTTGGTGGCACGAAAGAAAATTACAAGATGTAAAAGAAGCAAAAAGAGCAGTAGAATTAATGAAAGCAAATGAACATTTATTTGTTGAACGAATGGAGCAAACAGAATATGTAAGACCAAAATCAAAGTGCTATATACTTAAAGACCATAATACTGGCTTATACAAAATAGGTAAATCTGTTAATCCTGTTTTTAGAGAAAAAACGTTGCAATCAGAAAAACCAACAATAGAAGCCGTAAAAATATTTAAGCAAAATCACGAAGATGAATTGCATAAAAAATATAATAAACACAGAGTAAGGGGGGAATGGTTTAAATTAAATAAAATACAGTTGAAATATATTTGTAGAACTTACGCATAATTTATTATATTTGTATGTCGGTGGGACAATCAAGATTTTTAAGTGTTACGTTAGTAAGAGTCCCACCCTCTGAAAGCGTAGCACTTTTTTTTTAACTAAAATTTATGGCGGAAAACAAGAAAAGCTTTTTACTCTATTGTGATTTAATCCACACAGTACAGAAGCTGAATGATGAACAGGCAGGTAAACTGTTTAAACACGTTTTAGAGTACGTTAATGACTTTAATCCAGTAACTGAAGACATTATAACAGATTTATGTTTTGAGCCAATTAAACAAAACTTAAAAAGAGACCTGCGTAAATACGAAAGTACTTGTGAAAAAAGAAGTGAGGCAGGTAAAAAAGGAATGCAAAAGAGATGGGGAAAAGATAACAAGGATAACAAAAATAACAAGTGTTATAAACCTATAACAAACATAACTGATAAAGATATAGATATAGATAAAGAGAAAGATATATACAGAAGCTTCGCTCATTTGTCTATTTCAGAAAAGGAGTTTAAGAAATTAGAAGTAGATTATACTAAACAACAAATAGATAGTGTTCTGGATGCAATAGAAAACTTTAAGAAAAACACGAATTATAAAAGTTTATATTTGACTGCAAAGAATTGGCTAAAGAAATTACCGAAAGACGAACACGAAGATAAATTAACTAAACAAGCTAAAAGACTGGGATATGTTAAGTAAAGGAATACACACTAAATATTTATTAGATTATAAACACGGAAGAATAAAGCAGGGATTAGAGATAGGATGTGCTTTAGATGATCACATAGTTTTTAAGCCTAAACAACTAAATATTATTTTAGGACACGACAATGTAGGGAAAAGCTATTTCGTGTTTTGGTACTTTCTTACTCTTGCACTTAAACACGATTTAAAGTTTTGTTTATGGGCAGGAGAAAACCAGTACGGACAAATTATGAGGGACTTGATACAGATGTATACAGGGATTCCTTTTAAAGAATTAGACGATAAACACATAACAAGCTATTCAACTTTTTTAGAGCAGTACTTTGATTTCATAGACAACAGTAAACTATATACACCAAAAGAGTTATTAGAGGAGTTTAGAAAAACGGATGCTGATTGTTGTTTAATAGATCCGTTTACTGGATTAAGCAGAGAGTATGGGTACGAAGGAAATTATGAGTTTCTAAATATGGCGAGGCAGTTTGTAAACGAAACAGGAAAAACTATTTACATAAACACACATCCTACAAGTGAAAGCGGAAGAGCAGGAAATTTATTTGCTAAAGGTCATATGTGGGAGGGACACTTAAAGCCTCCAATGGCTGCTTATGTTGAGGGCGGAAAATCTTTTTTGAATCGCTGCGACGATTTTATAACTATTCACAGACTCGTAAAACACGAAACTATGAAATATGTAACTTTGATAAGTGTAGATAAAATCAAAGACACGGATACAGGGGGAAAGCATACTTTATTAGATGAGTATATTTTTTGTGATTTTAACAGGGGTTTAGGATTTGAAATAGAGAGTGTAAACCCATTAAGTAAAGTAAGATGAATAGCGTAGAAATACTAAAAGCCAAAATAAATTTAAAGACAACTTTGTTAAAGCTTAAAATAAGCATAGAAGAAATACAAAGTAAACATCCAGAGCGCAAAGATTTATTAATAAGTATGTTAGATTCGCTTGACGATGTAGCACATTTTCAATCCGTTTTTATGGAGTTGGAAGACGAATATTTATTAGAGTGTAAAGCTACTTTTAGGCTACAGTTAATTATCGCACAACAAAAACACGAAATAGAAAAGCTAAAAGAAATAATAAACGATTCAAAAATAGAACTATAAATGCCGAGATGTAAAAACTGCAAGGAGAAGTTTGAAGCCGTACATTTCAATCAAAAGTATTGTTTTAAAAGTGAGTGCAGTAAAGTCTGGATAGAAAAAGCCAAAGCACAAAACTGGAAGAAAGAAAAGAAACAACTAAAAGACGAATTAGAAACAGTCCAAAGCCTCACTAAAAAGGCACAGAGATACTTCAACACGTACATTCGTGAACGTGACAAGGGTAAACTATGTATTTCGTGCGAAAAGCCGTTAGAACGCAAATTTGATGCAGGGCATTATTTTTCAAGTACACACAAAAATATTACATTCAACGAACTGAACGTACACGGACAATGCGTTTTTTGCAATCAGCACCAGCACGGCAACTTATTAAACTATCAAATAGGAATAGAAAGACGAATAGGAGCAGATGAATTAATAAAACTGCACGAAGAAGCACACAAGATAAGAAAGTACACAAGAGAAGAACTAAAAGATATAATAGAATTGTATAAACAAAAAAAGAAAGATGCAAGTAAGTGACGATATGATGGAATTAGCAAAAGTATGGAGTGATTTTAAAGGTAACAAGCACACGATTAGGAATGATCACACAAAATGGTTAGCTTCTAATTTAGCAGAAATTGCCTTTGCTAAAAAATATCCAGATGCGATAAGAATTAGCGACACGGATTATAACGCAGACTTTATTTTAAAAAACAAAAGAATTGACGTAAAAACTAAAGAAACAATATATAAAATAAAGCCAGATTTTCAAGTAGCTATTGAGGCAAGACAAATTGATTATAGAGTTGACTGGTATGCGTTTTATTCTTACAATCCAAAATTAGAACAGATATTTTTTTTAGGATGGAAAAGCAAACAAGACTATATAGAAGAAAGCTATTTAGTAAAAAAAGGGGAACTGGACAAGTTAAATAATTGGATAGCATTAAAAGATTGTTATAATTTAAAAGTAAGTAAGTTATTAAAATAATATTATTTGTATATACCTATATTATTGTTATATTTGTGTACACAATTAAAATTTATGATATGAAGAAAACAATAATCGAAAGACTGGCGATAATCCAGCAAGAGTTAAAAGCTCCAAAGAATCAGTTTAATAAATTCGGCAACTACAAGTATCGTTCGTGCGAGGATATTATGGAAGCAGTTAAGCCATTACTTAACGGATTGGTATTGAATCTTACTGACGAAGTAAAAGAGGCAGCAGGTTATATGTATGTTGAAGCGACTGCAATGATAACAGACGGTGACAAGATGCAGGCGGTTAAAGCACAGGCAGGAATTAATCCAGATAGAAAAGGAATGGACATAGCCCAGTCG
>Ga0233412_10001218_pt1 | contig 13756 bp, 11 predicted proteins | sample Na_anoxic_4_MG_FD_180667 | JGI IMG/M metagenome (GOLD analysis project Ga0233412, IMG submission 180667) | Seawater microbial communities from Saanich Inlet, British Columbia, Canada - Na_anoxic_4_MG | ecosystem: Environmental > Aquatic > Marine > Inlet | place: Canada: British Columbia... | reverse complement strand
AGACGAAGCAGGAGCCCTTCATAAACAATAACCTCGTTAATCGCTGTGCCGCCTAGACGGAACTCTTCGTCGTCCCGCTTTTCGCACGCAATCTCGATGGTTTTGTTGAAGTGTGTTACAACCGTTAGGGTGCCAACATTTCCTTCGTGCTCAAACGATGCCGAAACCATTTAACGTCTCCAGTTGTTTTTGATTGTAGACATCTTCTGGCATTTGATTGCCTTTAGAAGAATTACACGACGAACACAACAGAACGGCATTATTAACCGAAAGTCCAAAACCGTAGGATAATGGACGATGGTGGTCAATCGACAAACGATCTACAGACCCACAATTAAAGCATTGATGGTTAAATCTGGTATGAACAGTAGCGGCATCTTCTAGCGTGAACCGAAAATCAAGACGCTGTTTTTGCTCACGGTAACGTCTGGTCTGCTGCCTGCGTACTTCACGACCATGATCAGATTCTCTATATCGTTTACAATACTCTCTGTCAAGTGTTTTGTATTGTGGTGCCCTTTTAAATTTTTCTATGGCACGAAGACGATATTTACAAACTGACGTAGTTTGATTATAGGTATTGATACAAACCTTACAGTGCGACCTTCGACCGTCACTCTTGGTTTTGTCTCTATAAAAATCTACTAGACCTTTTTCAAGGCCACATTTGCTACAAATCTTAATCATTCCTTACTCCGGAAGCTAAGCTGGACGCTATGCCTCACATAGAAATACACTAACAGCCCGTCACCAATGAAGGTAACGGGCCGTTAGATGAAGCGTTAAAACCTAGTGATTAGGTCAACAGAGTGAACGGGTCACCCGTTGCAACACCAACACCAAGATTCTCTACAGCCTGGACTTCCGCACCGCGAGCAGCACCAGTAACCTTGCGGTCAGTGTGCCATACGAGCTTGGTACTCCAGCCCCAAAGGACTTGGTTTGCGTTGTTCGTGCTGCTAGTAGCGTTAAAAGTAGCCATAGCTTACCTCCTACATGTTTTTCGAACGTCGAATGGACCGGGATGGCCCAACAAATAATACACTAACCATTGTCTCCGAACTCCAAAATGAAGTCGTTGCACCAATAGTTAAAAGTTAATCCAAGCCTCAGCAGCCCAGATCCACATACCCCGTAGGAGCCCAACGGCGTGCCCAAAGGTATCACCAAATTCAAGTACACAAACTCAGATGAATTTGCGTCGGTCTCTCCAACAAGCCCAGCGGTGCCATCTTGTCGTAGTACGTTTGCAATAGCAGGAACCACAAGCGGAAGACGCTCTACGGCCCCCGAAGGCATCTCACTGCTATAAGCCCAGAAGCTACCACTGGCAGCGAACTGTACGAATGCTCTGTCTAGTCCCTCGTCTGCACTTCCTTGAAAAGCACTGTCGTCAGACACGAACAAGCGAAGGTCTGAAATAGCTGTACCGCTGGTGGCAACATTAAATGTAATTGCTGCTACTTTAGATTCTAAGTGCGACGGCAGAGGAGTATTCGTAAGATCAAACTGCGTCTCCTCAAACATCAATACGCCAGACGTGGTGGCAGGGCTATTACCATCGGCAGTAGAACAACCAGAAGACACGATGTTCTTGAATGCAAAAGCTCCCCCCGGCGTAGTCCGATTACCAACCGGACTCGCTATCTCATCTGTATCCCAGGAGAATACTCGGATAAAGGGAAAATCACCACTCATAATACATGCTTCTTTTTAAGCTGTTCTTGTTCTGTCTCTGACAAAGGCACGAATCTTCCACCGACTCTACGCACGAAAATGAGACGATCACCTAGCATCATAGCTTTGACGCCACGCGGCAACGTGTTCTTTTCCGGTTCCGTCTCACCAACCTTGCGTAGTCGAATGTCACTCATGAGAAGTCATACAGTAAACGATATCTGAATGTTCCAGCACCAGCACCACCGTAGGTACCAATCGGAACATCGACACCAACCTCAAGAGCAAGATGCACGTACTGACTAACGTCATTGTCAAGTAGACCACTCATCCACGGCTTGCCTAGCGGCCACTCCGGTTCAGTAATAGTACCAGATAGGTTCGGTGAAGTCGGAACTACTGTAGGTGTATTGTCAGCAGACGAATCTAGCGTTAGGTTTGGAATGAAGTGTAATTGCTTCTGCTCTAAAAATCTGTATGTACCAGCACCCCAAGCGGTTGTGTTAGACATAAACACACGCATATTAAACACGCCGCTGGCGTCACCAAAGTCATTCACGCGAGCATAAGCAAGCGAGGTATCCGTAATGGCACCAGAGCCAGTAGTGTTCAATTGGCCATAATCTAGCACGCCATCTGCGGCTGTACTAAGTAGCTTCAAGAATCCTACTGCACCAGATTTCTGGTCACGTTGACCAGAAGGGTCTGTTGCGGGATCTTGTAAGATCCATTCTACATCAGGAAAGTTAACCATTATAGAGTCCTCAGCGAGATATCAGAGTTCACATCAGGCACGTTCGCAAGGTCAACAGTGAAATTAAAGTCTAGCGTTACGTTACTTGTTAGATCATTATCGCTGAACTGTTGGCTAAGGTTTGAGACACGTAGCGTTACAAAGTCAGCGGGATTAGCGTACAGTGCTTTGAGTCTATTGATCTCACTCTGTACAAAGCTGATAGCCAAGTTGGTATCAGTAGTTGAATTACCAGTGTTCTTGGCTTGTGCCTGACACTGAATAGAGATACTACCTTCTGTAGTTGTCTTGATATCCTGAATAATATTACCAAGTCGTCTAAAAGGAATAGCATGACTTGCTTGTAATTGAATGCCTTCTACTGTGTTGACGTTACACGTTCTACTGACAATACCACTTGGCAGGTTAGCTGTTGGATCATCGGTAAACGTGATAGAGAAATCAACAGTACCACGACACTTGTTCTGAGTAGTAGAGAATGCCGTAGGATTGAAGATCGCCAAACCACTGCCAGCACTTCCTTCTTTGTACTTATCATATACACCAGAAGCTTGCCATTTCAACTGAGGACGAACACTATTAATGAAACCAGAGCAGGCACGAGCAAAGCCCGGTCCACCTTCCGGCTCACTGGCCATTAGTGTTCTACCTAGCCCTTGAACAGTACCAGTTAGTGTTACTGTAGCAATACCCTTAACGTCTTCTGCGAACGCTTCTGTCTTTTGCGTGAAATAGAACGGTACACCACTAACAATCGTAAAGATCTCTGTGGCTGAATAGGAGCCATTGGCTACGTCAGCTACCTCTTCACGCTGTACAGATACCTCAAAGATTGGTCCACCGTCCGTTAAAGACGGATGAGGTATTCCAAACAGACCAGACGCATTCGGCTCTACAAAGCACGGTAGAGTAAGCGGAAGCTTATCGATACCAAGACGAAGCTTGACGGCACGCAGGGCTTGTTCAAACTTATCAGATTCACCATCAATACCTTCAGCACTAACTTGGTGAGTAACATTGACAGTACACGTATCAGGATCTTCTGAGAAGCTCCACTGGTCACTAAGGCTAGACGTAACACCACTGACACCAGAGACCGTTACTTGATCTTCTAGCTCGATAGTGTAATCAATACGCTGAAACTGAGTATCTGCCGGGATGTTAAGGCTAGTCACCTTCGGCTTTAAACCAGAACAGATGACTGTGCCTTCGGCAAGCGTCTTGTTGGCAGGGCCAGCCAAGATCACAAAATCCTTCTCATCTACGCTGAACGCTGTACGCAGTTCCTCCTGCTTCTCGTACATTGCTTCATAACTACCAGAAGGTGTTACGAGAATGGTACCAGTAAGAGTTAGTCGATTGAGGTCGGATGTACGAGTTCCCGAATCATCAAACTGACCTTCTACCTTCCAGTCGATGAGCGGAGCCGGGGTTAGCTGACAGCCGTTATAGAATACTTCTACTGCTGCTAAGGGCGGATTATTGACTTCTGATAATACGTTCATGGCTTACCTCGTTTGACCGAAGGAACTCAAGATTCCGCGTTCCTGTAGTGCGGTAATGATTTCCTGTAGCTGCTCAAACAACGCTGTCGTCTGTTCGTCAACCTGACTGGCAGTTGCGTCGGCAACAGCAACTTCCAACTCGGAACGCAAGCTCTCTAGACCAGTAATGCTGACCGTGTTATTTTGGTTAGTCTGTAGTGTGATCTCAACCTTTTCTGTACCGGCTGCCGTTGCCGTTGTAGTTCCACCGGCTGCGGTATCTGATGTGTTAGAAGCAACAGTACTATTGCTAGCACTAATATCTTCATTGACACTGTTCAGGCTACTAAGCTGACTGATAACTTCGCCAAGTAGTTCTTCTGTGGCACCACCGCCAGTTCCTAGGTCCGTCAAAGCGGCTGTTACAGAACGAGCGATAGCAGCAACAACAGTTTCGTTGATACCCTTGATGGCAGAAATACCAGCAGAGATATCACTGTTGCCTTCGGCAAAGTTCGGAATGAATCCACGGCTCATGGGGATAATGGCTTCACTGGTGTTGGCAACAGCCAGACCAGCACCACCGGGCATAGCACGCTTTTCACGAGCACCAGCACGTAGTAGGCCAGCAGCCTCCTTAGGTGTTAGGTTACCACCAGCAAAGTTCGGGATATGTCCTCTAGCTGCACTACCAACAGCAGCAGCAGCCTCGATAACGGCAAGCCTACCACCGATAGCAGAGCTAATACCCTGTACGATGATATCTCCAACCTCACGGAAAGCGGCGTTCTGTTCAGCGAACAACTGTGCCTCCTTCTCGATTTGCATTAAAGTATTCTTGTCGTCTGCGGCAACAACAGCAGCCATCAGTTCGCGACGTTCATCGTTGGCAAGATCCAGGACCGCCTTCTCTTCTAGTACGGCGTCACGTACAGCTTCCAGGTTTTCAGAAGCACGTTCCTCTAGCAACTTGGCAGCCTCAGCGGCTTCTTCCGCTGCGGCAACCTGTTCTTGTGCTGCAATCACCTGAGCAAACTGCAACTGAGCATCCTGGAGAGCAAGCTCCTGAAGCTTTGTCAGTTGTTCAACTTGTTGACCATTTAGTTCTTCGATAGACGGCAGACCAGCTTCGGGATCAACACCCGCACCAATCTGACCAATAGCCTGAGTTAATTGCTCAACAGAGAAGCCACCGATATCAGCAGTGCTAGGCAAGAACGACAAGGCATCAAGAATGGTCTGACGGAACTCTACCGGAAGACCAAGTAGGGTTTCACTTACGGATGACAATTCTCCTTGAGTCAAGTTCAAGAAGCTTTCAAATGAACCACCTAGCTGATCGGCAATAAACTGTAGTCCCTGGATACCTTCACCAAGAGCTTGGTTCTCACCACCAGTCTGTCCGAAGATACCAAGACCAGCCTGTACGATTTCACTTTGAGCTTGCTGTAGGAAGCTCAGGGTTTCTTCTGCCAGTTGACGCTCAAGCGAAATTCTCTTTTCTAGCGTAATGTTAGCGTCATTCAGAGCACTATCAAACGCACCACTCAGTGACGATAGAGATCCACTAAACGTAGAGATACTACCCGTTAACATTCCAATGTCACGAGCTAACAGTCCACTCTTTACTTTTGCTTCAGCAATAGCACCGTTGAATTCTAGTTGAGCTTTCAGTAGGGAGTCGTATGCTTCTGCAAGAGCCTGAGTAGTAGATAGAACTTCTTGCTGAGCATCCTTTAGCTCACTACGAGCATCAGTCTCTTGGCTCAGCAGATCAGCAATCTTTTGCTTTTGGAAATCTTCAAAAGAACGCTCAACGTCCTTAAGTTCTTTATCGAACGAACGAGACGCATCTGCGAGCTTCTCTAGTAGTTCGGCTCGTTTAGCAGCAGCCTCAGCAGCATCTTCTTCTGCTTCACGCTCAGCTTCAAGTACCTTGATTTTTAGCTTTGTAGATTCAACCGCACCGTTTTGAACTGCATTCTCCATCTCTAACTCAAGAGCAAGTTTGGAAGCAGTTAGGGCAGCAAACTCAGAATGGTTGGCTTGATCAGATAGTTTTTGATTGACATTATCAAGACGGCTAGCTAGAATATCTAGTTCAGCTTGTGTACCTTCGGTAGCAGCTTTAAGTGCAAGTTCAGCCTTAGCGATAGGATCAGCAAAAGCACTCAGAATTAACTGCTGCATACCTTCTCCAAGACCAGAAGTACCACCAAGCACTTCGTCAATATCGCCTAAACCAATATCTTGAAAACCAGAAAGAACATCGGTATTCACGACATCACCGAACTTTTGTAGCTCGGCAGTAAATCTGCGAGTGGACTCGAATGCGTTCTGTGCGGCCTGGGTCTCCGACTGAAGCATGTCGCGAGACCTGGAACTGATTTCGCCCTTTACGGCGTTATCCGCTTCAAGAATTTTCTGTTCTTCTTGTAGTCTACTTCTTAGGTTCTTTAGCATAGCCTTGACGGCTGTGTTTTGTTCGCTTGACAACTTAGAGAAGCCTTCGCCTGTGTCCTTGTCGCCACGATTAAAAATCATGTCTTCAAGTTCTTTAACCTTACTTGGGTCAACACTGATGCCATCATTGATTGCCTTGAACACTTCCATACTGGATTTCTGAGCAAACCCTGGAAGTTCTCCAAGCAGTACTCCAAACTCCTGATTGAGTCTGGTGATGTTGTTAGAAGCCTCACGTTCAGTCAGTAGAAACTCTTGCTGAAGACGCACTAGCGAATCTGCCATTGCATCGGGACCAAGCTTAGCTAGTTCCATCTCTAGTCCAAGCGTACGAATCTCGTCAGCTAACGCTTTGGTTTGATTGAGTTTAACAATTTCTGAAAAGGAGATTGCTACTGCTTCAAATTTGCCAGTGGCCTCGTTGACGGCACGACCAGAAGCAGCCAGAACGGCTGTAAGTTTACTAAACGCCTGAGCCGCATTTAGGGCTCCTGCGTTACTTTGTTCGATTAGATCGGTCGCCTCTTCTCTTACGTCGCCCTCGTCTGCAAGTTGTAAAATGTAGTCTGCACTATTTCTAATAACATCTCTAATAGCAGCATCCTGATTGGCTTGCATTGCTATAATTTGATTGTTATCTCGCATCCTTGAGATGCCCAATTTACCAAAAAGGTCAGAAGCAATCAGAAGTGGGTTACCAATGTTACCAATGTCTGTCGCTGCGTCTTTCGCGGCACCCGCAACGCCTCCTAGAGAAAGCTCTACTTGCTCAACTGCATTTGCTGATTTTGTTAGTAGTGTGTCCTTAAGAACCGCTTCGTCAACATTAAGCTTACCAGCAAGGTCGGTGAACGCACTCGCTTGGGCTTTACCCATATCGTCAATAGCACCAAATGCCACGGCAAATGATTCTACTACTTGTTCTGCTGCTTTTTTAGATGCGTCTGTATCGCCACTAAACTTGGCTCTTAGTCCTGTCTCTGCCGCTTGACCTGCGGCCTGTTTACTCAGTTCGTCTCTTGCGTTAAATTCGTCCTCAATCAGAGGTTTCAGTTTTGCATAAGCGGCAGTAAGTGAACCAATCATCAAACCTGCTGCACCAGCTTTCTTTCCAAGAATAAGGAACTGAGCACCCATTGATAGACCACTACTACTGGCATCTAGTAAATCTGCACTAAATCCAGCAAGGTTGTTATTTGACTCACGTAACCCCTCAGACATGCCACCAAACAAAGCAGGTAACTGAGTGCCAATCAAGGACAATAGTGCTGTTCCTAAACCGCTATCAAGTGCTCCTCCAAGTCCACCGCCCTGCTTAGTTTTAGCAACGCTAGACGTTTTAATAGCACTCATATTGCTTCTGACAGCACGAGTATGGTCCAAGAAGGCTCTTTGAGAAGTTTTGAAAGCCGCTTCTTCGCCTCTGCTTAAGGCCATTCTCTTAGTAACAGAAGCTTTGATAGCGAGACCTTGAGCGATAACAGCGTTTTTCGCACGACCAACCTGTGTACCAAATCCAACTATTTGCTTTTGCGATTCACTAAGAGGCTGTGGACCAATCATGCCAGAAGTGGGAGCACCCATCTTGGCGGGACCACCCTTGCCGACGCCAGCACCACCTTTGCCACCAAGACCAAATACGCCACGACCAAGAGCCACACCCCCCAGTGCCAGCAACGGAGTAATATTGCCTCCAATGTCACCAGTAACACCAACCATCGAAGTGAAGACCTTCAAGATGCCTGTAGCAATACTCAGCACATTAGATAGAGCGTCTTCTAAGCCAGCATCGCCCATGGCTTCAGCAAGCAGTTGTCCTTGAGCTACCAACTTACCAAGTTGACGCTCTAGCTTTGCATCAGTAATGGCACGCTTCTCTTCGGCAGTACCAGCGGCCTGAGCCGACTCTGCTGCGAACTCGTTTGCCTTCTCAAGAGAGTTCAACGTAGCGATCAAGCCCTCGAACTGACGAATACCAGCAATCGACTTAGCTGCATTTGTTCGTTGAGCTTGAGTAAGACCATCGAATGCTGTCTTAAGATCATTAAGAACAGCCATCGTGGGACGCAAGCTACCGTCAAGGTTCTCAACCGAAACTCCTAGTCCCTCAACAGCACTACGGGCATCACCCACAGCAAACACTCGCGTTTGCAGCGTCTTGAAGAACGTACCAATTTCACGACCAGACTTACGTGTCTGATCTCTAAGGGCCGCAATCAGTCCGATAGAATCATCGATGCTACCAGTAAATTCAGCAAGAGCGTTACCACCAGTACGGAACGCATCAGCGACATCACCAGCGTTAACCGCAGCAATGTCTTCAACTTTGGCTAGCTTATCAAGAACAGCAGCAGAGTCTTTTCCAACCTTACCAAACTGACGAGCAGACGCAATGAAAACTTCGGTAGCCTGAGCAGAAGACAACGTTGAAATTTGCGTTGCCAAAATAGCAGTACGAGCACGAGCTTGTGAGTCTTCAATCGAATCACCAGCTTGCTTGAAAACACGGGTTACACCTAGAACTTCAGTTCCCGTGACTCCAAAATCAACAGCAGTTTTGAGAGCGGCATCTCCAATCTCTTCCATGCGGTCTTTTAGACCACCAACGTCAATACGCACAATGTCTCGTAACGCACTATCGAACTCAAACAAGAACTTGACGCTACCCTGTAGGGCACGGTTCAATGTGGCGAACGTGGGCAACAGAATAGCAAACTGTGCCATACGCTGCAAGAACAATCTGGAGGCACGTTCGTTTCCGTTTAATTGCTGCTTAGTTTTATTGAGACTTCTATTGAGACCCTGGGCACTCTTGTTTGCACTCTTAAGATGAGTATCTGTTTTTTGTAACGAAGGGGGCAGTCCCGCAACAGCCTGACTGATTTTACGGAATACCTGTGGATTGATCTGAACGTCAACCAGCTTTAGTATAGCATCTAATTGTACTTTTGCCATTACTTAAAACTCTTGGTTAGTGAAACAATAGCTCGCTCTTGAACTAATTTCTCAATCGTAGAAACGTTTTCACGTAACCACTTTACCTCAAAATCTGCCAACTGAGTTGGAAACCTCCATAAGCCAGTGCTACCAAAAGTACCTTTTGATAACATCAAACCGCCGGGAGCACTTTGAACTCTAATTCTCTTTTGGATTGCAACAGGCATTCTGTTACGAGGCACAAAACCGCTAGCAACTTTTTTCTTATCAAACACCCATTCTAGCCAAGACTCAATTTGTAGATGACCTGTGCCAGATGCGGGATGAGGCGTAGCTAGTTTCAACAGTGCCATGTCACCAAACTTTATGTTGACTTGATTGTTCTTACGGATAATCTTGATGGTACTTAGATAAGCTCGTAACAACTTCGGCGGCTCTGTCTTTTCAATACCTAATTGACTAAGACCATCTTGACTTGAGACAAACTTGTAAAATGGCGTTTGGGCAATACCCTGGATGCCGAGACCACCATAGACCATAGCCCGAACCAGATCGCTCTGCATCCAGGTTTCCAGGTCTTTAAGGGCATCGGCCCAACCTTTGTTAACCGCTATCTTAACGGATTCACTTGGTCGAATCAGTTTTAGTTTCCAGTTTCTTGCCACGACTTACCTTCTTCTTTTTACTAACCTTCTTCTTGCTAGTTTTCTTCTTGTCTGCTGCGATAGCCTTATCTGCACGAGTATGCAGGGTCTTCAAAACCTCTTCCTCAATTTCACGATCTAGCATCGCTTCTTCTTGAGTCTTGAGATATGTGGCCTCAGGGTACTCGTTCAAGAGACCAAGACGAGCTTCGTCAAGTAGTCCAGCTTGTAATCCTACTACTTGAGAATACACAGTAGATTTGGTATTCATATCACGCTCTCGTACGTACTCAGCATAATCAGACCAGTAGCGTTTACCAGTAGAAACTAACACTGTGCAAGCAGCCATAACCGTTTCAGTCTTAATCATTTCGGCAACACCTTCTGCCGAGTTCATGTAAACCGTCTGCTGAACCAGGAACAGCTCCCACATACGTCTACGTTCAAGACCAATTTTCTTAGCGATGTCACCACAGGCGTCTGTGTCGCCCTCAGACTCCGCGTTCTTCAGTTCGATCTGAAGGAGTGCAATTTTGCCAACTGTTTTCTTAAGTTCGCTTTCGTCGTGCTCGGTCCACATACCAAACTCACGCATGATCTCACGAAGCTTCTCGCGTGGGAATACACCCTCCGCAAGAGATTTACTGTACGCAATACGATACTGACGCTCGCCTTCGTTCTCGATGCCTACCGTTGTGGGCTTTAGCTCGAAATCGCAAACATTACCATTGCGATCTACGGCTTTAAAAGTACGTTCTACCATCACCTAGCTCCTATAAATTTTAACGACCTGATCCCGCCACTCGGCGTACTTAGGCTCCACGGTCCCGTGTAAACGGTACCTATCCAATATATGTAATACACATTCTACGCAGCTTTGAACACCAACAATTTGCAACATTAAACCATCAAGGGACTCAGAAACAACCCCAGTCCCCATTTCGGCTCTCAATGCTTCCAAAATATTGCCTTTGTCAGTAGACGCATGGATCTCTACATAGGGGACTTCGTTCGTTTCTGTAAACCCTAATGTGACTCTCTGTACGGCCTTCATGAACGTCTGCGTCATGGCCAACGTGTTGTCATCATTCACTTTTAACGGACGATAGTCTACGTCATAATCGCGTAGCTCGTCTCGCTGTGCTCGCATCACGTCATTGAATGCGTTACGGATATCTCCTTTGAAAATCCTTCCTTCTCTGGTTTCATCCAGATCCGGAAACGTGTCTTCAAATTTCTCCAGAGTCCTGATCATGAGGTGTTTAATCCTACGATCTAAACTCTTGCTTAATTGCTCTCTTGAGGGGTTAGTTTTCATCTTTTTACTGAGGTTACGTTAGTTGACATACCCAACATGGATCGCGTCTTCTTGCCACGGAGATCTTGTTCTTCAATCTCTCCCTTTTGCAATACTCGATCTTGTTCGGAGTCAAGAATCTTACGAACGGTCGTAGAGTTACGACCGTATACACGACGAGCACGTTCTTCTTTTTCTTCCTTAGAAAAACTTCGCCATATGCCATATGAGCAGTGTTCAGCGTGCGGCGTCTTCTCGCCTAGTCCCTTGCCGATGTTTCTCTTCTTTGAACCACAAACACATTTTTCGATATACTCACCATCTAACACATGACCTTGCTCATTGTGGTGATCAGCGGACGTTCTTTTGTTGTGGTGGCTATCGTTACGCTCAAGATCACGAGTAGCTAACCAGTCATCGAAAAGATCATCATCATCAATGACATCCGCGTCGGGCGGCTCAGCAGACTCGAAAGCAGAGTCGTAAACACGACTCCAATAGATGAGCATCTTGTGATTAATGTTAAGGTCACCAACAGTACGACCAAAAATACTGGGCAGGTTCTCTCTAGCCAGTCCCCAGGTCAATCGCCATTCGGTTGATCTTGCAATCTCACGAATCTCTACTGTCTCTAACGCACCTTCTCCCATCATCTCATAAATGAGATAGAAAACCAGGAGAAGATAGTTTTCCTTTAAATCGAGATATGTAGAGTCGTCAGGCATGAGGGGCGTGCCGTCTGGTCGCAAGGCCACCCGTCTCAGAAGCATAAAGGATGCGATCTCGTGTGCGAGGTATTCGCAAGTCTGCTGCTTAAGGTTGTTACGCTTTTGATTAACGTAGTCCTGCTTCGCCTTAGAGTCTTTGATTTGAAGCTTGATAATGTTCTGTCGCGACTTGAACTTTGCTCGTGCTTTAAATTCTGCTTCTAGGAACGCGATGTGTTCGTCTGCACGCTCGTCTACGTCCTCGTCGTCTGCGGTCCAGTAACCAGACTCACGGGCCTTCTGCATGATCTCGCCCTCTGTAGGAACGCCTTCCATGCGGGCCTTGTGCTCCTCTAGATCACGAATGAATAGATAGTGGTTGCGATCATCTAGCGTGAGGTCTTTCAGGACAACGTAGTCCAGTCCCTCGGGTGCCTCCATGTCTTTTGGAAGCACTATCAGTCTCCTGTCCCACAGTAATCTGTTGATGTTTTCTTGAATAGACATAATAATAGGGACACCTGTGCGTGAATACACGGGTGCCCCTTTGATCAATTATCTGATTGTACCTTGCACCCAGGGAGTAGAGAGTAGTGGTGAGGTGACCCCCCGGCACCCCACCACCTAGAGAGTATCTTTTTAGATACCCAAATCAGAACGCAGGAAGCTCGGAGCACCCACGTTGAAACGACTGTTACCAGTTTCGAAAACCAACACACGGTGGTTCGGCTGGAAGAAGTCGTGAGACACGTTGAACGTGTTGAAAGAACTGTAGTTGTATGTCACGGTCATGTTATCACCACCGGCATCACCACCACCAAGCTCAACACTCGTCAGACGGTTCGAGTCACCCAGGTCAACCTGGAGACCGTCACACGTACGAAGAATAATCGTGTTAGACTCAGACGTGTTATCAGGACCACAGTCGATATCAGATCTAGCGTCTACCAAGTCACCTTGAGCCGTGATCACCTCAATGGAAGCCGTAGCCTCTAGAGGGAATGCGGGCACTTTGACGAACGGACGTTTCGAACCAAGCTCGAAAATGTCATCACGGGCAATCGAGAACGATACCGTAATTGTCTGAACGTGTTCAGCGATGTAATCAGTGTTAGCATCGACCACGAGTTGATCAGTGTTTAGTAGCGTTCCAGGCCCTTGGGCACCTTGACCACCATTCACATAAGCACCATCGATACCAGACGAAACTGGACTAATGATACCAGGAATATCACTCGGCAGAACCGAACGACGGATGTCAATCTCTTCACGACGCTGGATACCAGAGCCAACGATCAGAACACCGAAGCGATCTGTACCGGCTGCAAGTTCCTGAGCACCACCTTCTTCAAGAGCAGAAGTGTTGCCGTCGTGACCGAACACACCAGAAGGAGTACCTTCGGGGGCATTAGGGTTACCGCCATCTTGATCGTCAGGCCAGATAAGGACTGGTTCTCCACCATTGCCGTTGTTGTTTCCGGCAGTACCAGATACAGCGACCGTGGCACCCCAGATCTTATCGTTACCAACAAGAGTAACGTCTTCGCTAACGAAGCCGTCAATCGGGTAGGTGTACGACAAGTTAGACACGTACATACCGGATGCAGTCACAATCGACTGCGGCTTGCCAGTAGCACGGAACTGCGAGTCAGGGTAGATTTCCAATGCAATATCAACGCGATAGTTGTTCGTACGAGCAACAATATCGTTGGCTTGCGTCGGGTCAGTAATCATGAAGAATAGAGGCTTCGTACCATCGATAGCTTTCGATAGTGTGACCTCTACGTCAGGCT
>Ga0233412_10001215_pt1 | contig 13785 bp, 21 predicted proteins | sample Na_anoxic_4_MG_FD_180667 | JGI IMG/M metagenome (GOLD analysis project Ga0233412, IMG submission 180667) | Seawater microbial communities from Saanich Inlet, British Columbia, Canada - Na_anoxic_4_MG | ecosystem: Environmental > Aquatic > Marine > Inlet | place: Canada: British Columbia... | reverse complement strand
TGTTGAGCTTGCTGTTATAGAAGTCACAGAAGGTAAGAATCAAGGTGTAGGTCATAAAGTAGTTGAAGAAGTTAAACAATTTGCTCAATCAATTGGCTTACCTGTTGTTTTAAGACCTAGTGCAAGTCATGGTAAAAAACAAGCATTAGAAAGGTTCTACAAAGATTTAGGATTCATGCATAACAGAGGCAAAAACATTGATCACAGATACACTTCTCCCATCTCGCCTACGATGTATTGGAAACCTGAAGAGCAAGTATAATAAAAGAGTGCCATTTTTCAATGACACTCTTTCTCAATAAATAGATCAATATAATAAGAATAAAAATTGTTTTCGATCTATTTATTTATTTTTTTCCAACTTTATTGTTTTAACCGTTGTTTGTGCATCTTTATCTTGTTCTTTCATCATCTCGGTTTTGAAGAGGTCTATAACTACTTTCTTCTGATCTGGAGTCAGATTCTCGTTAGCGTTAATAGCGGTCTTGAAGTTTTGGTTAGCGACAACTACTTGTTCAAGAGGTTTCTTCCATTTGAGTCCTGCTGAGATTCTTTCGATGATGCTTCCAAAGATAGGGATTATGCTACCGATTGTTCTACCTATCATACCGATGATTGGTCTTGCTGCTGGGAAGACAAAGAAAAGAATCAGTAAAATTGCACCGCCGAGGATACCGAACCAGAATATATTCTTGATCCACATCCATATAGAGTCAAATAATGTCCATCTGAATCCGCCGGTACTTACATCTAGCTCACCTTTTTTATTCTTATGTAGCGTCATTGGTTCTTGTTTGGCTATAACTTCGCCAGCACTAACACCAAAAGGAGACATAATTCTAACCATACTGACTTTTCTTTGTACATGTGTACTCGTCCCAATATGTTCTTCTCTTGACGGGGTTTGCATTACAATTCGTACAGTTTGACCATGTTGATCTATAGCTTCAATTGTTTGTGATCCATTATTTTCAGTACCGCTATTTGGATCACACCCGCCAGCTATAAAGCAAGCAGATAAAGCAAGCAAAACTATACCTACGATTATTCCGAGGTATTTTCCTGAATCCATTATTTACCTCCTTTTGGTTGAGGGTTTTGAGGTCCGACTTGAGGGAAAGGAACATTAACTGGTCTAATGTAATATTTTCCATCTGTTCCTTTTGTTATTACATGATACTCATACCTTCCTTCTCCTACAATCAATGTTCTTGTTGGTGTAGTATCTATACTTTCTTCAACGCTACCGAATGAGCAGCCTGACAACAGCATAGATAGACCAAGAACAAGTGCTATGAAAAGGACGGAAACAGTTTTTGTTTTCTTCATAACTTCTCCTGTATCTAATATTATCTCGTTTCCTATTATTATTTTCGGAAAGATGTGGTTGTGATCCTCTTTTTTTTTAATATAGTCGTAAAATTTAGAGTATCTTTTGAGTCTCTTTAAGTATTTCATTGATATCGCATTTGAGTGCATACCAACCTTCTGGCATTCCTACGAGATGTTTGTTAATCCAGTGATTATAATTATTTGTCCATCTATTTTTTGTGACTTGACTTGCTTTATAGAGGTTATTTCTATTTGTTTTTGTTTCTTTTTGGGCGTGTTTTTCTGCTTGTTCTTTTATTTCTTCCCAATGATCTTTATTTTCTATGAAAGCTCCCCAATGGAGTAACTTTTTATCATTAGATATAGCCCAATGATCTACATTATATTCTTTAATTTTGATAAAAGATTTTGTGAATTGAACTGCTTTGGGGTCGAATCCTTCATCTTCTAGTTCTGTGACTGATAGATTGAAAGGAGAATAGATGTTATCATTTGTTATTGATAATAGATCTTCTGAGAAGATCTCACTAACAGCTATTATATCTAAGTCTCTTATTACTGAGTTTTTCTTTTTTGCGTTTTTAACGAAAGAACCCCAAACAAGAACTGATTTAACACCATCTATATCTGATATATTCTTAGCTATATTATTTATATTAGCCTCAACAGTAATTATTGTAGGCATTGATTTTTTGTACCACGAGTGTCCCATGGTATTATAATTCGACATTAAATTAAAAAATCTTTTAATTTTGTAGGAAAAAAAGATAAAAGTGTCGAATTATAAATATTCGAAAGGAAATATAAGATGGCTTTAAAAACACTCTTTAAATTAGCTCAAGAAGATATTGTACAGAACGAACCTATTTCTGTACCAACTGTAGACCCGCAACTCGGTACTTCCCCTCCAAGTCCAGCCATTCAAACAGTTGGTACTCTTGATACATTTGTTAACAAAGGCAAAAAAGGAAGTTACCTTGCTGTCAGTGTAACCGCAGATCCCGCAACAAAGAAACAAGCTGTTGCAAAATTCATCGTTGGATTTAGTGGGTATAACGAGTTCAGAGGTAAACCTACAAAACTTGTGACTAAAGAAAACATTGCTGACGTAGAAGCCGAGATCTATCAAGTCGCTCAAATATACAATCTTGAAGTCAACAATAAAGGTCTTGAATATGCAAAAAGTACATTAGCTGGGGAGAAATACGTTCCTCAACAATCAAAGTTTAAAGTAGAAGATCTTATCGTTCCTGGTGATGTCGATTCAACAGTTGATAATTTGGCAACGAAATTCAAAGATATCTTGAAAGGGATTCCTGCATCTGATCAAGCTAAAACAGTCGGAGCACTTATAGATCAACAACTTGAGATGTTGGCAGGAGAAGTTGATGATGCGGCAAAAAGTCAAGTGATACAAAGCTTTTTAGCCATGTCCGCTCGTTTATATAACTATACTTTCTTCAATCAAATGATGATCTTTTTTCAAACTCGCGGTCAAGCTAAAGAAGTTCAATCATATAAAAAATGGCAATTGATGGGAAGACAGGTTAAAAGGAAAGATGATCATCAGTTAGGAGGTATTCTTGTATACTTCCCAATGACAAGAAAGAAAAAAGACGAACAAGGAAAACCTCGTATCGATCCAATGACTGGGAAAGAAGAAACATATACTAACTTTGGGCTTGGCAATGTTTTTGATATCTCAGACACAGTTCCATTCCAAGGTGTCGCTCTAGATAAATGGAAAAAGAAAAACCCTGATAAAGATCCATATGAACCTATCGCAAGAGATGTTTGGATGGACAAGAACAATGAAGATACAGACTACACATCAGCAATTAGAAACGCAGCTTTAAACTATGCTGATTCTATGGGCATTAAAGTTGATGTAGGCAAAGATACAGGTTCTGCTGGAGGATGGTCTGCTGGAGGCGATATCGCTATTAGCGTAGAATCTGGCGGCGTAAGACAAGCAAAAACAATCATACATGAAATAGCTCATGAACTTATTCACTGGGCAGAAAGAAAAGAAAAAGGTCAACATAAACTTGATTACGGCAAAAAAGAAATAGAGACAGACGCAGAAGCAAGTGCATATATAGTTATGAAACACTTTGGTTTTGATATGCCAACTGCTTCCAACTATCTTGCTTTACATGGTGTAGACTCTGCTGGTGTAAGAAAAAGAAAGAGCTATATTCAAAAAGCAGTTAAACAAATCATTGATGGAATGTATGCTAACTTCCCAGACGAATATAAACAAGCGACCAAAACTCACAATTGGTATAAATCGGCTCGTAGAAAAAATATTTATAAAAATATATTTAATTCGTTGTAATGTGTCTTGTTTGTTGATATAATAAAGTTCTTGCAACTACTATTTGAAATTCGGAGTAAATTATGTGGACTGAATTTGCAGGCGTAAAAACTACGGACAAAGTTATATGTCCTCACTGTAATGCATTAATATCTGAAGAAGGATGGAGAATGTATGGGAGGGAATGTCCTAAATGTCGCAAACATTTTACAGAAATTGAAAAGAATGAACATAGACGAAGACTGTTAACTGGATTGAATTTTTAATTATTTTTCAAAATAATAATTTTTATGTAGGAATGTGTTAAACTTTCCGATATACTATATACAGAACATCGCGGGAGAGCGCTGGTCGGGCTACTGACCCTCATAAGGTCGGCGAGTTGGGTTCGATTCCCATTCCCGCTATTTACATTATATGATGCGTTGATTAGAACACTATTCACCGCATATAATGCGTCGATTAGAACGGATAAAAAAAAATGATTACTTACATTACATCTTGCTCAGTCGCAAACGGCATCAGCCAAGCAGATGTTATACGTTCTAAACCACCTATAAGCAAGCCGAAACGTATATAATACGTTTATCTGGCTTGAATCTTTGTCGAAAATCCCCATTTGAAGGTTTAATGCCAGTGTGTATGTTTATTATGGTATACTCTGATAGAGAGTATTATAGTTGTTCATTAAAAATTAATAGGGTTGTTTCCCAATCATCATATACGGTTAGGACAAACCCAGCTTCTGCCAGAGCTAATGGCTTTCACAAGTTGGGTTTTGTCCATCCGTTAAAGGATAAAAAATGAAACAGATAGTAAAATTAAAAATTCAAGCTATTAAATGCAAAAAGTGTGAAGATATCATTTTTAGCAGAGCGGATCATGATTTTCATTGGTGCAGTTGTAAAAATATATTTGTAGATGGAGGCTTTAGCTATCTCAGATGTGGAGCCAAAGATTTGAATGATATAGAAAACGTAGAGATAGAGGTTGACGCTACAAAAAAAGAACTGTACGATGATTGGAATAAAGGAATAGATAAATTTGGTGTAGTTATAACCAAAATAGATACATAATTCCATGCACCTATAACTCAATGGCAGAGTAGCGTCCTTTGTTCGATTTTGACGCAAGAAGGTTCGATAAAAAAGTCGCCCCTATAGCTGAGCAGGTTTAGCAACGCCCTTTTAAGGCGTAGACCCAGGTTCGAACCCTGGTGGGGGTATAAAATATTTATTTTTTATTAAAGGATTCTAACTTAGTCTATCGAATATATAGTTGAGTAGTTATAGTTCAATTATATAGGAGATGAATTATGAATTATAAGGATATAGGAGAATTGGGACAAAATTGTATCATTGGAGAATTGTCGAAATATGGGTTAGGGATATCTGTTCTTCTGTCCGATAACCAGCCTTTTGATTTTATTGCCATTGCTGGTAAAAAGTTATTCAAAATACAAGTAAAAACTAGCACTGACAATCGTGATGGTTTAAGTATTGGTTTTAGTATACAGACAAATAACTGGTTGCAAGGTACTGTTAAAAAATATACTAAAGATGATTGCGATATAATTGCTTGTTATGACTTAGTAGAACATAGAACTTTTTTGTTGACTCCAGAACAGTTTACAGATAAGGGAAATTTTACTATAAGATATAAAAAAGCAAAGAATAATAATACTTCAAATATAAATTGGTATGAGGACTATGAACTTTCCAACAAAAGAATAAAAAAAGTTTTTGATTTTACTCCTCCAGATTTTAGTGTTTATTTTTCTTATAAGGAAGAAAACCAGTATAAAATGATTTGTGGATATTGTAAAAAAGAGTTTATTACTAATAATAGAAACAAAAAATATTGTTCGTTCAGTTGTAAAAGGAAAATGATACAAAAAGTAGAGCGACCTACAAAAGAAGAATTAATTAAATTAATTCGAGAAAAGCCTATGACTCATATAGGCAAGATATTTAATGTTTCTGATAATGCAGTAAGAAAATGGGCAATATCTTATGGTATCAATATTAAGGCAATTAAATCAGGTATTGCATTAGATATATTCGATGTTTAAGGCGCAAGTTCAAGGTTCGAGTCCTTGTGGGTGTATTTTTAAAAACTTTAAGGAGCAATGACTAGAGAAGAAGCTATGGCAGACGGTTATATTTGGTTTTGCTTAGGTTGCAATAAAGCATACAAGAAGAAACCAACAGAACAATATGAAGATGGTCATGGAGGAAGACAATTAGAAATGTGTTCATGCGGTTGCGATTTGTTTGCTCGATTCGATGATGATTCATTATGGGTTTAAAGCTTTATTGGCGAAGCATCCGGCCTTTACCCGGAAGAGCGGGGTTCGATTCCTCGTAGACCTATTTAACGAAAGGAAGTAATATGGATGATTTTGAAATAGGCGATATGGTTAGATTTAAAACTGGTGGACCAATGATAATAATTGATAGTAATAATAAAGCGGATTTTCATCATCCACATTGTCATTTATGTTCATGGTTTACAACGACTGGAGAATACAGAGAAGAATGGATCGATATTCGTAATCTAGAAAAAGTCGATAAAATAGAAGCAGCGATTAAAATCAAAGATGTTAATAAAAAATTCGAATTTCTTATGTTAGGAGAAAAATGATGGATATTAAAAAAGGCGATACAGTAGAATTTAAAACTGGTGGACCTTTAATGTTAGTAACTAGTACTTGTACTAACGGTTCAGGTAATCTTGAAGTATATTGTAAATGGTTTACAACGACAGGCGAATATCAAAGCGAAGGGTTTCTAGGTGATTGGCTTAGAAAAGTCTCAAAAACAAAATGATAATAACGGTGTGTAGCTCAGTATGGCCAGAGTGTCTCGTTTGGGGCGAGAAAGTCGAAGGTTCGAATCCTTTCACACCGATTTAACGAAGCGTAGTTCAGGTCTGTAAGAACGCTGCCCATCGGCGGGCAGAGGTCGTAGGTTCAAATCCTACCGCTTCGACCACAGGGTGTAGCTGAGCTTGGCCTAGCACACGGTTTGGGTCCGTGAGACGGAGGTTCGAATCCTCCTACCCTGACTTAAAAGAAAGGATGAAAAATTGGCAAAGAAGAAAAAGACTTTTACAACAGAAGAAACAGAGATGATATTGTTAACAAGATATGTTTATGCTTGTCTTTTAAGCGAAGAAGATGAAGATGAATATGGTGAAGAAAATCCCGATTGCATCAATTTTGATGATTTTGAAGGTCATGTCAGATATGTAAATGAAACTTGTGACTCTTTACCATTTGTTGTTGAACAAGAAAAAAGAGATATTATTGTTAACAACATAATGAAGCAAAACATCTTATAACGAAGCGTAGCTCAGTGATAGAGTCCTAGATGGAGTGTAAGGCGCGAAAGGAAACTTTTGCTTATAGTAATCTTGACATGAAATTTAGTGGGTCGTAGGTTTGAATCCTACCGCTTCGAGTTTAAAACCACAGAGTGTACCTCAGTCTGGAAGAGAGCCTCGCTTGGAACGAGGATGTCGCAGGTTCAAATCCTGCCACTCTGATTTGTATACGCACCAGTGGCTTAAAAGAGTAGAGCGCACCCCTTATAAGGGTGAGGTTGTAGGTTCGAGTCCTACCTGGTGCATTTTAAAACAGAATATTAGGGATCGTAGCTCAATTGGTAGAGCAGCGAACTCACCGAAAACCCTTTGTGTTACGAAGGTTTACATAAATCAGTATGTTAAACTTGAATAAGGTTTAACACGCTTTAATTCGTTGGTTGCAGGTTCAAGTCCTGCCGGTCCCATTTACTATTACAATTTTAAATGTTTATTATCTAACTCCCAATGGCAGTTTCTACACAATAATATAAGATTTTTAGGATCATTTATTTCAGAAACAAGAGATGTTGGCATAAAATTTTTAATTTCTTTGATATGACAGGTTTCTACATGGATGTCATAACCGCAAACTTTACATATTTGTTGACGAGTTGATGTGATTTTACGAGCATGATCTCTAATAGATCTATATCTATTAGCATCTACTTTGTTATTTAAATATTTGCTTAAAGGTTGATTTAATATACTTGCATCATTTTTTCTTTTTTGAATGCATTTTTTACAATACTTATTTTTACATGAAATCAAACATCCACACTGTTTACATTTTTTTGTCAGTTTTCTTTTGGGCATTCGAGTATTATTGTATTTAGCAGAACAGGATGATGAACAAAAAAAATTCTTTTGATTTTCATCGGTATACATTCTATAAAAAACTTTACTACAATGAGAGCAAACAAGTTTTTGGGGTTCTTTGTCCTTGTGCCTACATCTGAAAGGAACACAATCAAAACATCTTTTCCTAGTTTTAAGCCGATGTTTTTTATTGTCTATAGTCAAGTACTCACTAAACTCTTTACCGCATTCTATACATGTTTTTATTTTCATTATGTCTCCTTTAGTTTTCGAAACGCTATTATTGTGTTCGCTTAAATATGATATAATCCTTTATAAATAAATAAAAAAAGAAGAAATGATGTAAGTTCGAATCTTATTAGACCCACGAGGATACGTTTATGAAGATAATAATGAGAAGACCGATAACGTGGAAGAATGAAAAGATGTCTTATTTATCGAGTGAAGACATGTATAACGGTATTTGGATTTCGCCACGTAGATATTCTATGAGCACTTTTAATGCAGACAGATATTATGGGTTTGATTATTCTTTTTGTTTTAGTTGCGATATTTCTTTAAGTTGTTTTGATGGAAGTAGAGGTTGATATGAAAATGATAATGAGACTAAGACCTAATGGCAGTGAGTTATTGTGCAAACAAAGAAGTTTTAAGTTATATAGATGGAATTCTTCTAATACATCTCGTAATTTTACCTGTATGATAACTCATTCAATTAGTACTGGTCTTTCTTCTAGAAGTTGTTTGAGCAGTTTGCGAGATCGTTGTTTGTGTTTTTCGTCTGATTTTTCATGCTCTTCATTTAAGCGTTAACAGATATTCTAATTTGTTAATTTCTGCCAAGATTTCATCTCTAATATTCAGCAGATCAGTATCTGTATCTTCTATAATATCTGGAAAGTCATTTGCAAGAGCATCACCTAGTTCAGAGAATATTCTTTCTGGGTTATCTGAGACATCTTTTAATTCGATTGTGTTTTCATCGTCTAGATAGATTCTCTCATATTTACCTTGATAACATTCTACGAGAAGATCTATTAAAGGTGTTAGAGCGTCATAGAAGTTGCCGAAAGCCATATGCTGTGCATAGCTTTTTGTTTGCCAGTGGAGTATTCTCGTTTGGTCTTGCGTCTTTAACAGTAGAAGTAGTATGTTTTTCATTATTAGTTCCTTTTGTGAGTCGTAATTATATTATTGTCTTTTTATGCGATTTCCTTTAATTTTTTGGGTTAGAAGTTTTTCATGGGTTATAAGCTTTAATGGTGAAGCAACGGTTTCTTACACCGTAGAAGATGGATCGTTACCGTCATAACCTATTTTGTGATATATAATATGGTATAATGCTCCTTGAGAAAGGTATTCGAAATGGAAACTTCACAAAAAGAGATAGAAAAGATAGATTGGCTTAAAATCAGTGATCTTATTATATGCAGTTTAAAAAAGAAACTACCTCTCGTTCCCGTTGATGAGATCGAGGCAAGTTCTTTTGTTGGACTAGCTGTCGCTAAATCTATATTTAATCGTTCTGACAAGACAGATATAGAAAATAATATTGGTCTCATATATCGTATTGGTCTTAGAAGAACTATAGATGATCTTAGAGACAGAAAGCTTATTGATAGGGCTAATGCTGTCAACAAGAAAAAAGAAGTAGTAGACTCAGACATCGGAAGAGAAAATAAAGATTGGTCTATCTTTGATCTAGTAAAACATTCTGAAGATGAAGTAGGCGATCTTGAACGCGAGGACTTTTGGAAAGAAGTAACAAAACGTTTATCAAAAGAAGAAGAACGAATCATTTTGTTGTATTACCGAGATGGCATTACAATGAAAAAGATAGGCGTTTTACTAGATTGTACTGAAGGAAGAATATCTCAAATCGTTAAAAGGACGCTCTTGAAAATAAAGAAAAGATTTGATGAAAACGAATATACTTGGAACGAGTTCTTGTCTTAAGGAACTTTATATATTTAAAGGTCTTAACTCAATAATGTCGAATAGATAATTGGAGAGGAAAAATGTTCACATACATAAAAATGTCGGCTGAAGAGTTCAATCAAAAGTTGATGGAAGGTCAAGATTTTTCGATTGTAGCTCCTCACGATAATTTCGAAATAAGCATGTTATATAAAGTTCTAATTGATGAACTATTTCTTGTATTTGATGGTAAAGATTACGATAAATTTGACGCTTTGTGTAATTATATATACTATGATAGTAGTAGCGAAGGAAGATTTTTCTTCGACTTATCGGAAGATCCAAAATATGCTACTGACAAAATTGCGTTTTATGTCGTTGTCCATGGTTCGAATGAAGTCGAATTCGATGAAGAAGAAGGCGAGTTTATTGAACCAGTCGAAGATGCATGTTTAGTTTCTTATAACATTATGGAAGAAGAACCTGTGCAAGATACAGAAGATAGAGATTACGAATTCGATGTTTACTCTCATTACAAAGGTTTGATGAAAATAGATTTGCGTGAAACCATTGGCTTGATGAGTAATGTCATAAAGAAGATATAAGAGATAAATTATGAGTTTTTTAATTCCTTTGTTGTTGTATTTGTTTTGCGGTTTGATCGGTTTTTGTGCAATAAAACTTTTTATCAAGGTTATACTTGAATTGGAATGGACAAAAAGCGATGATTTAGTATTCCTTTGGACTGCTTTAAGTTTGGGATGGTTTGCCCTAATTGGTTTTTATCTTTGGATTGGTTGTGTTTCGATCAATGAACTTTTAAGAAAGGTTCATTTAAATGTTTATTAACGCTCCAGTGGCCTAAATGGATGGGCGTTCGCCTTCGAAGCGAATTTTTTATGCGGGTTCGAGTCCTGTCTGGAGTATTTGTTATTCTATTTAAGAAAAATTTATTGGTGGGACGATTAAATGGACAATGAATATCAGTTCAAACCTGTTCAGAGGTATGTGGTTCCCGCTCCCATTCCTCATATTGTTACTGAAAAAAAGTTACCTAGAAATCACAAAATACTTGTTGTTTTGCCGCATGGTGATGATGGCAGATATTTTGGATCAACCCTATCTCTTTTAAATAAAACAAATGACGTAAAAATAGTCATCATGTCGCCTGGGTATCATGGCGTAGAAACAAACATTTCTAAAAACAAAAAGATAAAACAAAGATGGGACGAAGCTGTTGCATGGGCTAAAATGCTCGGATTCAAAATAGAACAATTAGTCGATTTCAGAGCCGACAAAACATATAAAAAAGAAACCATTGATAACACTGACATGCAGAAACTTCATTGGTTTATGGAATATGAGAAACCAACCCTAATCTTCCTTCCTCACATCAGTGATACTGCTCATGCCATAAACTACAATAGTAGGGTTATGACTATTCGAGCCTTATCATGTTGGATGACAGATAGACACAAACGAAACTCTCGTGATAAAAAACCAATTCTTATTGCGGAATATCCTACAAATCATGTCCCTATTCTTCCTCCTTCTGACAAAAACTTTATTGTTACGTTCACAGACCCTTCAATAGCAGAAATAAAGCATCAAGCCAACAAATGTCATGTCAGTCAAAAAGATACTGGTTTTGAGATGACAGAAAGAATGGTTGAAGCAATAGAAACCGTAACAGAAGCAGAAGATATCTATCAAGCACATAAACGTAGAAAGCGTGCTAGACTTTTATCTGATGTATGTCTTGATTCTAATACGTCAAGAGGGGAACAGTTTGGAATAACTAAATTTTCGATTAAAATGATGCGATCCGTACCATTCATCGTAGAGGAAAGATTAAAATTCCCTCTTAGCAAATCTGACAAAAACAAATGGAATAACGCTTAGGAAAATAAGATGAAGATAACAATAGATGGAATAACGCTTAAGAATAATATGAGAGTATTAGTAACTGGAGCAAGGGGCTTTATTGGCTCTCACCTTTCTGCTAGTTTAGCGAATGAAGGAATTGAAGTAGTCGGAATTGATAATATGGAATCATTTTGGGCTACGTTTAATGATATTCCTAGACCAAAATGCAACATACAAGATATGCGAGATAATATGCAAGATCTACCATATAGGAGATTCAGACTTATGTCGGCTGATATCCGTGATTGGGGTCGCATGAGAGAACTCTTTAAAGAAATGGAGTTTGACGTTGTAGTTCATCTGGCTGCTAAAGCCGGTGTACGTCCGAGTATAAAAGACCCTGCTGGTTATGCTCGAACCAATATTACTGGTACAGTCAATCTTTTAGAAGCATGTCTTTTGCAAAAAACAATGCCTAAATTCATATTCGCATCTAGTTCAAGTGTTTATGGGAATAATCGTAAAGTCCCGTTTAGCGAAAATGATGTAGTAGACTTTCCAATTAGTCCATACGCAGCGACTAAAAAAGCTGGTGAATTGATATGTCATACATATCATCATCTTCATCAAATGCCTATGACTTGTTTGCGATTCTTTACTGTCTATGGACCTAGACAACGACACGACTTGGCTATCAATAAATTTGCCAAACTAATATTAGCTAGACAACCTATAGAAAGATTTGGAAGTGGACATTCTAGTCGAGACTATACTTATGTAGATGATATAGTTGATGGAATCAAATCAGCGATTTACATGTGTAGTGCGTATCAAATAATTAATCTTGGTTCTAAAAATCCAATAACTTTGAATCATATGATCGAGACGATCAGTCAAGTTGTTGGACACCCTGCCGTTATATTAAATAGACCAATGCAACCAGGTGACGTAGACACTACATATGCTGACATTAGCAAGGCTGAACGATTACTTGGTTATCAGCCAAAAACATCATTTCTTCAAGGTGTAACCAATCAAGTAGAATATTTAAAAAAACAATTCTAAATTGTGATTTAATTTCTCGCTATAATAAACTTAGGTAAAGTTATGACATCGAATTATTACGACATATTGGAAATCGACCCTAAAGCAAGGGCAATCCGTTTTGCTTCTTGAATGTATTTTCTAAACATAAAAAAAATCTAATTGGTAATGTGGCAATAAAAAGAGTATAATGTCTAAATGAAATCAGAAACGATTGGTATTACAGTATTGACCATAGTCCTCATCGGTTTTTTCGTTGTTGCTTCACTCGAAAACGGTATGAGCCAGATTAAAAATGTGGCAAAAATACAAAGGAAAAATTATGGGTTTATCGAATTAAAGATAGACAAAATACATACGAATAAGGGATTACTTGTCTTAAAAGGAAAAGAAAAAGATTACTATGTAAACCCTCAACGAATTCATACAATAGTAAGCTATAAAACCGAAGACGGTACGAACAAAAAAGGCGTAGAAATAGGAATTTCAAATACGTCTGGTTTTATAATAACAAACATTGACATCGATTCAGTCTTAAAGGCTTATAATCAATGTCAAAACATTAAATAAAGAGAAAAAAAATGTCAACAAAGCCTAAAACAAATGGCGACAAGACTTCTACCAAAACTGTTGATGTCGAAACTATAACTACGTTAGATGATAGCCGAAGAAAACACCTTGATGCCTTAATCAGACATATCAAGTTGGTACAAGATGCTGCTCAACTTATGGGTAAGCGTCTGATAGAAGCTGGCGACCCAGAGTTTGCTGTAATTCTTATTGCGAATAGTTTAAGTCATGATAAGTCAAAATTCCACGGTATAGAATGGAATCATTTAGTAAGAGAAGAAAATAAAGAATTACTTCAAAAAGCATTAGATCAACATTATTGTACAAATGAGCATCATCCAGAATATTGGGGCGGTATCTCTGATATGCCTCGTATCTATATTGCTGAGATGGTCTGCGACATTTATGCAAGATCAGCAGAGCAAGGAACGGACCTTAGAGGATGGATTAAAGATGTTGCAGTTCCCAAGTATAACATGACTGTACGAAGTAAACCATATAGAATAATCAAAGAATTTCTTGATCTATTACTTGAAGAAAGATTCAAAAAGGTATAG
>Ga0233412_10001214_pt1 | contig 13796 bp, 19 predicted proteins | sample Na_anoxic_4_MG_FD_180667 | JGI IMG/M metagenome (GOLD analysis project Ga0233412, IMG submission 180667) | Seawater microbial communities from Saanich Inlet, British Columbia, Canada - Na_anoxic_4_MG | ecosystem: Environmental > Aquatic > Marine > Inlet | place: Canada: British Columbia... | reverse complement strand
ATCGGTGCAGAGGTAGAAACTGAACTAAATGGTGAGTTACTTTGGCTTTACTCCGAACAACATGGAGGTCAGAACGGTCTAATGTCTTTAGTTAAAGCATCAGGCGTTGTTGATGGCGTTCCGGCTATTGAAGGTCATACCTTCAACTTCAGCCGTGTTGAATCGGAAAAAAGCCCTGTAGGATATGCCTATTTATGGACGGAATAAGTGCGTTAGCACTTGACGGAATTACAAAAGGATAGGTAGGGGTTTTTACTCCTACTTATCCCTAATCATTAATGAATTATAGATAAAAACTGTAGTCATCAGAACTATAATTAAGATAGTAAATTGTTTAACAAAAGTGACTCTTCTATCGCCTATTTCTTCAACGATGAACTCTTTAGTTTTCGCCCCTGCTTTGATTATTGTAATTCCTATATTTTCTATTACATCTAAAGTTGCTGAACCTAAACCTTCTCCTAAGTCTAATAGCCCTGCCCCTATATCTTCTCCAATATCGCCTAATGCCTCTCCTAAGTCTCCTAGACCTTCTCCTATATCTTCTCCAATGGACTCTAACCCTGCTGATAATGCTGCGACATATGGTTTTCCTGCCTCTAGGAAATCTTGAGCAGCCTCTCGACTAATTTCGCCTAAAGATTCTCCTGATTTGTCTAGAGCATACCACGTTCCGGCGACTAATGTTACTCCTGCTACTGCTAGTAAAACCATATTATAACACATCTCCTTTTCTTTCAACATATTTCATTAAAGAAAGTCCTAATGATACTAATAAAATAATAACTAAAGCAGGAGGGGCAGCCGTCAAAACTCCTTTGATAACTCCCTCTGAAACATAGCCTGTTCTGATTAGTGCTAGTTCAAAAGTTTCTATGAAATCTTGTTCTTCATCTTCCGGAGTTGCTAACGCTAATCCTCCTAAAGCAACTCCGGCTAGAGCGATAGTTCCTCCACCTATTGCTAAGAGTGGTAAAACCATTATTCTTCGACCCCTTTAGAAAGTAAAAATGAACTGACAATTAGGAGAATTAGACCTCCTAAAATTAACCATAATGTATCATCTGATATTGGTTCTATTTCAGTTTCAGTTTCAGTTTCAGTTTCAGGTTCAACAACTACTGGAACAAAATCAGACTCTTCATCTTCATCTGGAATTATTTCATCAGGGTTAGTTACACAACTCCATGATTCAAGCCATGTAATATCTATTGTATTGAATTGGAAAAACTTATTGAGTTCTCTTAGAAAATTAAGGGCGTTACTAGAAGTTAATTGTTCACCATTTCTTTTGATTATTGAAAGGTCTTTGTAATCCCAACCAAAACCGACTTTTCTAGTTCCTGCTGAGAATGAATCTCCTCCTTCTAAAACGACATCAAAAGAAGGAATACTAAACGGTTGGATAAAGTTTTGATATTTAGGAATAATAACGGTTGATTTAAGCGCGATTCTTAGTTTGACGTAAGATTTATCCTTAACTGAAAAAGAAAGGCTAGAATCGCCCTGCATTTGGACGGTAGTACCTAAAACAACTCCATCTGTTGATAGATTGAAAGAATCGAAGGCTTGAAACTCTTCGTCTTGAAAATTATTAGAATATCTAGTACAAGTTAAATTGCTATAATCTACATATTTTGTAGTGAGATTTTGTGCAGTAATTCCTTGAGGTGGAGGTTTGAATCCTTTATCATCAGATGAGTTTTTGTGTAAATCGTCATCTAGTTTCATTTATCCCACTCCAATATAAGTGAGTTTTTGTGTAACCGATAATTGAAGTGTTGCACAAAAACTCTTCATAATTCATATCATATCCTCCAACCCTAAGTCAAAACCTAGAGTGGTGGCTACCATGAATGCAACTAATTTTCCTACCCTTGCTATTGTGTTTAATTGAGTCATTAATTCAAGATGATTGGTTTCTAAATTGTAGACCTTTTCTTTGATTTCTTCTACATCATCTTCAAGTCTAATAATTCTAGTCAAGTTTTCTTTAACTGTCATTTATCTCACTCCGGTATCTCGTATTCATTCCATGCGTCCGCAGCATCATTACTAGACTCAAAGTTACTAGGTAAATCTCTAAGGAACTGTCTATAATCAATCCATTCTTGTGTAGGCGTTTGGTCAGACATAAAACGCCAATCTGAGTTATTAAGTTCATTATCTCTTCTCTCACGAACTTCTTTCCATGAAAAATCTATTAATTTACTTTCAATTAATTCACCTTTATGATTTGTTTTGTAATGATTACGATTCAATAAACCACCCCCATATTAGGCATTTGATTAGATGTCCCCGTTAAATTAGCAGTTGTTAATGAAGTAGGCCATGTGCTAGCCGTTAAACCTGTAATTGTAAGATTCCTATTCACGATAGTCACAGTTTCAGAACTTGAAGTATTAGAAGGTATATTAAAACTGTAACCCTCAGTAGTTGGTAATACTTTCATATTAGGTCGGGCTGACCCACCTTTAATGACTAAACCTAGATAATACATATCACCCTTAGTTATAGAAATAGTTGAGGAAAGTCCTGATAAATCAATGGTATTAACACCGGAGGTTGACATATTCCATTCAGCCGAATCTCCCACTCTAGTGCTAGGAAGATTATTTGAATCAACGCTATAGACCGCTATTTGCATGTTATTTGCAGTAGTACCATAAAGTTCACAAGTTAAAGACTGAATATCACCAGTTTGATGTCCAAAGAATTGAAAGAATGTCCCTACTGTATCATTGGATGATATTACTCCGTTGCTGCTTGTAATTGCAGTAGTATAAATCGGTATTAAGGGAAATTGTAACAAGTTTGAACCTGTTGTTGGTAAACCGACTTGAGGTATTCCATCAGTTGCAGATAATCCACTACCGCCGCCACTAGAAGTTACCCAAGTAGGAGGGGCAGAAGGACCGCCGGACGTGAAAACTTGACCGCTAGTACCGGCAGCAGTACCACCAATTAATATTTCACCACTTGTTCCAATTCGTAATCTCTCACTTCCACCCGTTGAAAAACTAAGGGTATTATTTGTACCTGAGAAAACACCTGTATCATTATCAGGGTCGAAAGAGAAACCGGGTGTTGCTGCTGTATCTGTTCCGTCAACTCTGAAAGTTATACCTTCAATGGCATTATTTTTAATTTTCATTCGTTCATTACCATTAATTGAAAATCCAATTTCGCTACTTGCAGGATAATAAATACCGGTACTCGTTTGACTTGAGAACGAATAAGTTGGCGCTGCTGCTGACCCATCAGAACCTTCAAGCGGGAAAGTTACACCACCGCCGCCGGAAGCGGCCCAAGCAGTTGAACCATCGGTCTGTGCGGTTAGTACGAAGTCGTTTGTTGCGGTTACGGCTGTAGGTAGTTTGTATGCTCCACTTATCTCAACCGCACCTGTCCCATTTGGTGTTAAACTAATATCACCGTTAACACCGTCTGTAATAGTTATTGTTCCTGAATTAACATTTTGATTAGTTGAAATTACAATATCTTGAGTACCGTATGTAGATAATGAAGTTGCAGTTGAACCCGTATGTTCACCTAACAATACTCTTTTAGGAAATCCACCGAAAGTTAAAACTTGACTACCGCCAGTTGAAAACGCTAATTGATTCGCTGCTGACTTGTATAATCCTGTATCATCATCAGTTGCGAAACCTAATGCGTAAGGGGATGAACCTGTATTACTACCATCGGCCAACTTTACTAAATTAGGCGATAAATAAGTACCATCAAAAGTTAAGTTACTTGAAGCCCCAAACGCACCTGAATTATTAAACTGAACTTCTGTGTTAGAACCTGCCGGAGAACCGCCACTACCGCTTTCAGCAGCCCAACCAGCAGCACTGGCGGAAGTGGCTTTCAAAACATATCCCGTAGCAATAGCCGAATTATCTAGTTCAACTCCATCTAACTTGATGGTCCCTGTACCATTTGGTGTTATACTTATTTGACCGTTCACACCGTTAGAAATTACGATAGAACCAGAGTTGACAGTTTCATTAGTGGTAATAGTTAAATCGGTAGCACCTAATGTTGTGACACTCCCTCCTGTTCTTAATGTAGTAGCGTATAACTTAGTTCCGTCAAAGGTTAAGTTTGTTGAACCTGTTAATGCACTACTAGATGACCATGTAGCAACCTGTTGTAATGCTCCCGAACCACCAACAGTACCATTATTATCAGCATTTATAGTAACAGTTGTTCCACTAACAGAAGTTGTAACCCCAGTACCGCCAGTATATGTGAAAGTACCTGATGTTGTAATTGCTGTACCTGTTCCACTATCCGCAGCCGGAGTAATTGAAGTAACTGTCCCACTACCGCCGCCACCTCCTGAATATTGAGGAATATTTAGTGTAGCACCTACCAAAGTAGCCGCTCCCGAAGTCCCCGTAGTTGTGAGACTTAAAGCATCTTGTTTACCGTCGAAATCTGTCCAATCTGACGCAGTTAATACACCCGTAGCAGCGCCCGAAGCATTCCCTATTGAAATGCTCGGCGTAGTTGTAGGATTAGCAATTGTGATAAATGCTTGAGAAGAACCTACCGAGGTTACTGTACCTGTGTTAGAAGTTTTATTGTTGAAAGTAGTCCAATCTGTACTTGACAGAACTCCTGTATCCGAGCCTGATGCATCACTGATAGTTATGCTAGGAGTTGTGTTAGGATTAGTAATAGTAATAAAAGAGTCTGTAGAACTAACATTTGTTACTGTTCCTGAACCTCCTCCTCCTCCTCCTCCTGTGGTAATAGTTGCAGTTGTTCCAATAATTGAAAGAGTTCCATTTGAAACTACGATTTTATTTATGGGTCTACCTGATGGATTTCCGTCAGCCTCAGTAATCCATAGAGGAGGGCGTATTGGGCTGCTCATTCTATTCCCCCGCCTGTTATCATAACTTGTAGAGAGGAAGTGCCTGTATCAGCCCTTACAAAGCAGTTTTGACCCACAAACGGGTAAGGTTGGTCGAATATATACGTTGTACCCGCTTCAAGCGTAAAATACGGTGTATTATCAATAGAATATTGGTCGAATCCAATGCGAACATCATTATCGCCTGAGACTCTAATCATCAGTTTTCCTGAACCTGTTAAATCCAGATATTGTGTATTAGTCGTTAAATCAACATTTTGTACTCTAGCCATTTCACAAAAACTCCCTTAATTAAATCCTTCCTGTTTGGAATAATGAAGTAAATGTACTATATTCAAGTTTAGTCGCTTTTGAAACTCTAGGACTAGAGTTTTTACTAAACTTTCCAAAAGATTTAGCGGCCTTTGATGCCTCGGATTTAGTACGATAGACTCTACTCATTCTTGCTCTACCTGATGGTGTTAAATCACTTTTGTAAGAAAAGGTGTAACCATAATTTTTAGCCATTATTCCCACCCACTTTTCATATCAACAACTTTAACATTAAATTGATTAAATTGTTTCCATTTTAATATCTGAAATTGGGACGGTTTAGTTTTAGACCCGAAAGTCCTAGACCTTTGCCCACCTTTCTTTACTCCTTTTTGAGTATCTTGTAAGTATATTTTGTATCTAGCCTTTCCAAATCCTCTAGCCATTATAGCCACCTAGCCTTTTTCATATTCCTAGACTTTCTTAAAGCCTTAGACCACATCTTTGCAGTAGGAGTTCTTGAACCATTAGAATAGAATCTTGAAGCCATTATTTTCGACTCCATAAAATTGCTACTACAATAATAAAAATAAGTAATTCAGTATCTTTCATTTCAAAACACCTGTAGGATATGACTTAGCAAATAATACAAAAAGGAATAATATGAATACTAAATCACCAATATTAGCACCTTTACCAGTACCTTGTTGCTCACTCATCAATAACCACCTTTCCTTGCTCTCCTAGAGCCTGTAGAACGCTTCCTTTTACTTCTAAGGCTAGAACGTCTAGCACCGGCTTCAGCAGCCTTACGAGTGCGGTATTTACGCTTCAATAATTTACCCGTTACATATGAGCGTACTTTGTACCCACCTGAAACTTTGACTATTGGCATATTTTCACTTCACAAAAACTCACGCTACACCGGAGAAGAGGAGAGAAGGTTGCAGCCTTCTCTACCCCCTCAGAGGTATGGTGTGAAACTGATTATATTCCTGTACCGGATTCAGTCATTTGGATAACAGTCTTATTGACGTTTCCAATGGCTGCTTGAGTCTGAGTTGGGCGACTCTCTTGAGTAGCGTTCAGAGGTGCAGTTAGAACCGGATGGAAGAACCTTGTAGTAGCAGCAGAACTGCCGATAATCCATGTTAAGTCTCTTGCTTCTAAAGCGTATAGAGGAACGAATAATATTCCTGCTCTACCGGAGTGGTATGTTTGAGAAGTTGAAGAATCTACTGGGTTAGAATAAACTACTCCGTTATCTAATTCATTAGAAGCCCACTTATGTAAATCTATAGGCATTGAGAACTGGCTCAGAGCGAGTTGTCTAATACCGTTTGAAGAGTATTCGTTTGCTTCTGAATCATTCTGTATTAGGCATCCTAAAACTGTAGCACCTTGTAGGGTTGTTTGAGGAACTCTCACAACAACCTGCTCATCGATATTTGAACCTGCAAATGCGTAAGAAGTTCCAGAAATAACACGTGTACTTCGCTGAGTCGAACTGTTGAATCTAGCCCACCATGTAACTGAACCTGATGTGATAGTTGCTGATGCACCTAATACTAGGTTAGCATCATAGAACTCTGTAGTAATCTCAAAACGTGGTGTAGGAGTGTTCAAAACGTAACCAATTGGTATTGCTATATATGCAACAGCACTTGTCGCTCCTGTTGCACTAGGAGCAGTTAGAGAACGTCCTCCAATAGAGTTGATGAAATATCCGTATCTACCTGCAATTGCTGAACCTGCTTCGGGAGCAGAACCGCTAATCCAGTCGTGGATAATATCGCCATTAATGGTAATTTTCATTGATTTAACTAAAGCGGACAAGTCCGTAGTGCGGGCTTCAGTTCCACCTATAGATAAGTCGATTTCACCAATAAGATATTCGAGAGTTCCATTAACACCGTAGAAACCGTCTACGTATTGAGCAGTACCGGCTACTGTAGGAATAGAAGTAGTTGATTTATTTAATTGATAATATGTAACTGTCATCTTAAATCACTCCGATTATTTCCTCAAGTTTGCTATGAAAGATTCAACTTGCTTCATAGGTGCTGTAAATAGGTTAAATCCTACTACAACTCCACCTGCAAGGAGAACATATTCTAGCCATGAATAGAGGCTGAAATTAGGTACAGGAAGCATAATTATTGGCCTCCTGCGGGCATTTTACTGTTGACATAATCTTCTACTGATGTTCCGAAAACAAGTGCGGTTGCGCCATTTGCTAAAGCCATAAGGAATAACAAACTGAATGCAAGACCTGCACCCGCTACTACGGGGCTAAGTACGTTTGACATGATAATTCGCTGCACAAAAACTCGCTAATTATCTTTTCGGTTTTGTTAATTTGGTGAGTTTTTGTGTAATCTAAGAAGTCTAGTTTTTCAGTAGGTGAGTTTTTGTGAAAACGATTGATTAATTAACGAACTCTTCTCCGGTTAGTTTCATGCGTCAAAAGCGATACAGCCGAATAAATCAAAAAGAAAAAAGTAAGATTATTGAAATGTTTGATTCAGGAGAATGGAAAGTTCCCGAATTATCAGAAATGTTTAGAGTAACAACTAGACGTATTTATCAAATCGTAAATGAATCAAATGTCAAACTCTCAATGTATGGTGAAAATAATGACTCTGAAGAAGAGTGATTTTGTAACCGCATTAGTAACTGTAGCGGGTTCTATCGGGGCTGCTGTAGCAGTATCAAAAAGAGAACAAAGAATTGCTATTGAGAACGCAAGGTTAAGAGAGCAGTTAATACTCGCTAGACTACTTTCGCTGTTGGGCGTAGGTTTTGGAATTGGTTGTTATTTATGGTAGAACGTGATACTAGCGAGCGTCTTTTCAGGGCTAGAGTAGAGTATCTAGTAGAGGACACTTCGGTAGCAGAAACGGCTAGATTCTACGGGAGAACTCCTAGAACTGTAAGAAGATGGATAGAGGGTGAAACTACTCCTTCTAGGAGTGTTAGAACTAGCGTAAGTAGGAGAGCCTTAAGCAGAGGGGCTGCACCTGCCTTGCAGGTCAGAGTGGGAGGTAGATTTGACGCTAGAGGAACTATCGCTAGGAGTGGTTCTCAGAGGGCTGTAGAAGTAGCAAATCTCTATACTAGAAGAAGGAGAGAGGCTGAAATAAGGTTGGCTAGGGCAACCGGAAATCCTGCTAGGTTAGCGGCTGCTAGAGCATTACCTACACGCCTAGATAGAAGAACTGCTGATAATCTTGCATTGAGTAGAGAGAGATTAATGGAACAAGGCGGAGAAGCACCATCTAACAGGTCTGAGGCGATTATTAGAAGAGGATTAACAGATGATGAATTGTATGATGAAATGGGCGTAGATGACCCATATTATGATATGGCTTATGATAATTGGGAAGATTGGCGAGATGCCTATGAAGGTATGAGTGGTTATGGTAGTGGCGGAGTCTGATGAACCAATTTTAGTCGTCAATAGACGGGCTTCTAACGGAGGATTAGGACTACCCCTATCCGACCTACCTGAGATTAAACATCAGAAGAGAAAAGTACCTGCAAAGAAGAGTATTCATACATGGAACATGATAGGTTCTGATACTGAAACAGTTGGAGGTAAATTATGGTTATTCAGTACAGAGAAAGGAGTTTGGGAATGCCCTTCATTTAATCATTTGATACAGATATTATATGATGATAAACATTGCAGAAGGTGGAGGAAATCTGGTAAAGCCGGATATGTATGTTTAGAACATTTCTTTTGGAATCTAAAGTTCGATGCACAAGCGGTTTTGAGAATGTTGCATCCTAAAGTAATGTGGGATTTAACCGCTTCAAAAACTACAGAAGGAGAAGTAGGAAATAACAAAGTTACAATAAATGCAGATACAGGAAATTATACTCCTGTAGTCAAAGGGAGAATGATTAAATTATCATATCTTGAAGGTAAATCTTTGACATTTACTCCGATAAAATGGAGAAGAGGAAAAGCAAAATTAGGCGTTTGTAAGTGGTGGGATATTTCTCAGTTCTATGGTAAAATGAGATTAAATAATGCTGCTAAAAAATATCTTAATAAATCTAAAATTGAGAAATGTTTTGATGGTAGTATTTTGGATGCTTCAAGATTTGATGAGAAACAATATCGAGATTATTACAGAGAAGATATTGATAAATATGCAATTGTTGATGCAGTTTTAGCAGGAGAATTAGCAAGGAGAAAACGAACTAATTATGTTGAAAATAAAATTAGATTTATTGAGCCTTATTCTTTGGCTAATGTGGCTCAGAGAAATCTGTTAGATACTTGTAAAATACCAACAATAAATGATATGAAAAAATTACCTAATACTAGATTTATTTTACAGGCTGCTCAATCAAGTTATCGAGGAGGTTGGTTTGAAACTGTAGGTGCAGGTTATCACCCTGATATACAAGGGATAGACTTAGCAAGTGCCTATCCATATATTATGCACCATTTACCTGATTTAACCGATACGAAAGGGGCATGGTTTATTGGAGATAAAGAAGAAGAATGGTTAGATTGGATGAGAGTTAGAAAACCGTTTGAGGTGGGTTTTTGTGAAATACAGATTTTGTTCAGTCCAGATTTACCGATTCATCCTTTGGCACAAATGAGTAGAACTGGAACTATTGTAACTCCTCGATTAGTTAGAGGATGGTTTTCAGCAGACGAAATTGCTGAAGCGATAAAATGGCCTCATCTATCAATCCATTATGGAACTCATTGTTTTTATTTAGAAGATGAAAAATTAAGACCTTTTGCACCTTTTATTGAAAATCATTATGAAATTAAAATGAATAGTGAAAAAGGTTCTGTAGAATATGACTTAGCAAAAATAATGCTTAATTCAACATACGGAAAAACAATACAGGCAATCGGAGGTAGTACGGGTAAATTATGGAATCCTTGTTATGCTGCAACGATTACAGGGGCTACTAGAGCAAGAATTGGGGAGTTACTAAGAGTCAATGATTTTGCTGCCCTTAGCGTGGCTACAGATGGTCTTTTATTTCCTACACATAAACTCACTAATATTCCTAACCGACCTTTATCTTCTCCACATAATCTGGGACAATGGGAATTAGAAGAAAGAGGAGAATTAGCACTCCTGATGTCAGGAGTCTATTCTGTTAATACAGAAGAAAATTACACAAAAACTGTGTATAGAGGTTCAGCCTCATTATTCTTGAAGGGCGATTATCCAAACGGTTTGTTCAGTTTTTGTGAAACTCATAAGAACGAATCTGAATTGTCTACTACTATTCGCCGCCCTTATTCGGCGGGAGAAGCAAGAATGAGAAATGATATGGAATTGATGAATATATTTGCACCTCACTCTTTCACCATAAAACCGGCGGGAGACAGCACTAAGAGGCTATGGGGGGTAGACAAGCCTAGTATATTTGGAGATTTATTGACCGATTGGTATTCAAATCATCCTCATCAAGTTTTATGAACTAAGTTTTTGTGGAGTCTACTATGTCTTGGAAGGAAGATGACCTATTATGGGAAAAGTTAGACGACGTAATGATGAACGGATATGCAGATATGAAGAGTTTTCTTGATACTGCTGCTGAATATAAAAGTGAATTAGGATTGATTAATTCGACACTTTTATTCGGTGGAATAGGACAGTTTTATGTGACTTATGTTGAGTCAAGAACTGAAACAAATACTCCTCAGCACTCTTTGGCAAATGCTATGGAAGCGGTTATGAAAAACCCATTAGTAACTAAATTAATGATGAATCAAGTCGGTGGATTATTTGATAGAAAAGTGGAGGAATTAAAATGAGTGATGAAGTAGAAAAGAAGTATAATTTAGCATATCAAAACGATGATGTATTGATATTCTTTAGAGCAAAAGAAGAGGAGGAGTAGAATAATGGGTAGAGCAGAAAAGCATCCTACTGATGAAGGTAAATATCAATCAACCTATGATACCTACGGACATGGTGAAGGTAAAGGAAAATCTAGGGCAGCAGTTTACAAACATTTTAAGAAAATTAACTTAGATTTTGTGCAAAGTGGGAACGATTCAACGAGCAAGGTTACACAAAAACTCACTAATGTTAAAGAAACTGTAGAAGATGATTACACAAAAACTGACCAAACTAAAAAAGTTGTAGAAGATGATTACACAAAAACTGAGCAATTTCAAGATATATCATGGTTATCGGATGATGAATTAGGTGACATTATACCTACTATTCCTAAACCCATTAGAGCATTAGCAGCAGGAGATGTAGCAGGAATGTCGGCTGCTCAAAGAGCAACACAAACTCAATTGATTAATTGGGGTTTTATGGGTATTGATAGGGGTTTAACTCATTGGGGAAGAGGAGTTACAGGACATGAGGAATGGGCTGTAATTAGGCATCCAACCGACTATGAGGCTATGACAGGTGCTACGCAACATCTGATGGATGAAAACGGTATATCTATCAATCTAAACCCTACATTAGTCTGGGCTACTGTGATGTCGGCTGCTTATGTCCCTCCTGTAACTTATGTTGCGAGAAATAGTGATAAGACCAAAAGAAGAATGTTTTTCAAAAGTATAGGCAACTTTTTCAAGAACCCTATGAAAGCGATAAGACGAAGGAGAGTGCAACATGAGCAGAATGACCGTAGAGACACTATACAAGCCGAATAGAAAGCGATTAGGAGTATTATGGGCGGGTACTAGCGGTAGCGGTAAAACTACGGCTGTATTAAGCACTTTAAGACAAGCAATTTTAGATTCTAAAACCTTCGGAGAATATCATAGATTTGTAATTGTAGACCCTAAGATTCAGAAAGGCGATTATGATTTATTAGCAGACCCTATCAGAGATTTAGAAAGTTTTTGTGAGAATATGAATACTGAAAGAGTTTCAATTTATTATCCAGATTATGAGGAGTTTGATACTAAAATATTAGAATACGATATTTCTCAAATCGTTAATCATATGTTTAACTTAGCAGATTCAGAACCGAAAGCGAGTTTTACATTTATTTTAGATGAGGCTTCAATAGTTATCAGTCCTACAAGAGTACCACCTTCTTTGAAGAGATTATCAGTTCAAGGTAGAGCAAAAAATATTCTACCACATTTTATCTCACAAAGACCTCTAACTAACAGATGGTTAGATGCTAATTTATCAAGAGTTATGTTATTCAGAATGCTACCTGTAGACGCTGATAATTTAACAAAAAGATGGGGTATAGATTTCCAATCTTCTGATGAAACTGTAAGGGCTAAACCGTATTCTTTTATTCATTTTAATTTAGAAGATGCAACCCTTCAAGCAATGAATCCTGTAGAACTCCCTAAGCGTATTCCTAGAAAGAAAAAGACCGCTAAAGAGAAGGTATTAGGTTTCATCAAAAAACGCTTATAGAACCACATAATTTCACAAAAACTCACTTACATTGATATACCCCCACCCGTTCAGAGAGGTTGTAAGACCACAACGGAACTGCAAGGAGGAATGAAAAATGAGTATAAAAATAGGAATTGAATTAGAGGTATTGAACGTAACGATTAACGAAGTAAGGAACGCTGTAGAAGCGGTAGGGAGTACCTTTGATGGCTACTCCGGCTATCACGGTCAAGGAATGGCTACAGGATGGAAAGCAGAAAGGGATTCATCATTAACTGGAAGACCTGCAACAGAGACAACAAAAGGAAATGTAGAGATTATTTCAAGACCATTAGTAGGAGTAGCAGGAGTTAGAGAAATGAAGAGATTAACTACACAATTAAAGAGAGTTGGGGCAACAGTAGACAAGTCCTGTGGAACTCATATCACACTAGGTTTAGATGATAACATGAGATTCAACAGAATGTCTGAATCTAAGAAATTAGTTGTAATGGATAGAATCGTAAAAGCATACGAACATTTCCAGAATGTTATGGATGCTCTTTCACCTAACAACCGTCAAGTGAATGCACATACAGGAACACAAACAAATCATTACTGTTTACCTGCTTCATACTCAGGTAGAACATCATCTGTTAATACTACAAAATATATCATGCACGGAGTAGTAGAGTTCCGTCAATGTGGTTACACTTTGTCCGGTACAAAAATCGAACAATGGATTAAAATTGTGAATGCAATAGTATCCGCTGCTATGAACGAAAATCACCGTTCAAGAGACATGGTTCTTTCAGAGCAAGCAGTAACTATCGAGGCTATGTGCAACTACCTAAACATCAGAAACACTACCGAAGATTGGATGACTTCAAGAGTTACAGAACTTGCTACAAAATACACTGGCGGTCGCTCAAACCGATTATCAGTCCTAGCAAGGACTGACGGTTCTTTCTCAGGATGGTGCTAAGTATGTGTGGAATAGGCGGATTTTACAGAGGGTCTGTAGGTGAAACACCTACAACCCTTATCAACAATCTATGGTGTTCTTTAGAGGATAGAGGAACACACGCTGCGGGCGTTGTTATTGGTTGGGCTGATGCTGATAAGCCAATTAGCATGAAGGCTGCTAAACAGGCCTCTAATTGCTCAAAAATGCTAAACAAGGCTAAGGGTCATAATACTGAATATGTTTTACTACACACTAGATTCACAACTCAAGGTTCTACAAAGAATAATGGTAATAATCATCCAGTCATAGGGCATGGTATCAAATTAACTCATAATGGCGT
>Ga0233412_10001211_pt1 | contig 13835 bp, 13 predicted proteins | sample Na_anoxic_4_MG_FD_180667 | JGI IMG/M metagenome (GOLD analysis project Ga0233412, IMG submission 180667) | Seawater microbial communities from Saanich Inlet, British Columbia, Canada - Na_anoxic_4_MG | ecosystem: Environmental > Aquatic > Marine > Inlet | place: Canada: British Columbia... | reverse complement strand
AAAATATCAACTATAATGATATATACAACCAGCACGCTAATGTAGTTAAGGCAATAAAGAAAAAGGATTCTGATCTGGCAAGGGTGAGAATTCTCGAACATCTTAATTATGTAGAATCCAGGATTAGAGAGGCAGTGGAATCTAATAAAGGACGTGAGCAAGAAAAACAAGAAGACCCATGTGAGGCAACTACAGTTTTCGAACTCATCGGGAACGATAAAATCTCGATATGAAAGGAGGTGAATTTCGAATCGATTCAGTGGTTAATTACTTTAACTAATAAATTAACAGGAGGTGTGTTATGAGAAAGGTATCAATAATTTGTTTAGTGGCATTATTTATCGGGGTGTTCTCTTTTGTGCAGCCGGTGACTGCTGCCGACCCCATCCATTTAGGCCTTCTTTTACCGTATACGGGTGATTGGGCCTGGGTAGGAGCTGGCGCTGATCCCGGTGGTGAGTTGGCAGTCCAGGAGATCAATGCAGACAAAAGCCTCTGGCCCATCGGCCGTACTATTAAACTCTACAAAGGGGACACAGAGACAAAATCAAAGCCCGCTATTGAGGCCGCAAGAAAACTCTATGATATCAATAAGGTGGTGGGCATTGTTGGCCCTTCATCTGCATCCGTTCGTTCGGTCATCCCGCTTAGCAAAGAGGCCGGCGCCGTGGAGATTTCCCCAACCGCTGGAACTACAAAACTCGATGTGATTGGTGGCGGAATCGATGGTGAGCATATCTACCGGACGGTATCCTCCGATGTGGTTATGACTGCGGGTATGGTCTACTATGCGATGAAGACATTCAAGCCCAAAATTGCCGCAACCTTTACCGCAGATACTGAAGGCTCCAGGAGTATCTTTGGAGGGGTTGTGGATGCATGCAAGGTAGTAAATCTACCACTGGTTGCAAAGATTGAATTCCCGAGCAACCAGGCATCCTACCGTGCCGAGCTCAAGAAACTCTTTAAGGAAAAACCACCGGTTATCTTCTGGGAGGCAAACCCTGAGACTGACGCGACCATCTTTAAACAGTGGTATGAGATGGGCTTGGGGGGCCAGTGGATCGGATCTGACTTTGCAAACCGGACAAGCGCAAAGGCCTCTCTGCCTGCCAGTGAAGGCGCCATCGGGGTTAATCCCGGAGTCCTTGAAAACGAGCGAACAAAGGACTGGGAGCAGAGACTAAACAAGATATCAGGTAAATCAGGGGTCACACCCTTTTCACCAAATACCTATGATGCCACTATCATCTTTGCACTTGCCATTGAGTGCGGGAAATCTGCTAGCAGGAACTCAATTGTGAATAATGTGCGAAAAGTTGCCCAACCGCCCGGAGTAAAGGTATATAACTACGCTGACGGCATCAAGGCACTGCGGGCCGGTAAAGATATCAATTATGAAGGCATTGCAGGAACCCAGGACTGGAATAAATACGGAGACCCTGTCACCTATCTGAAGGTGGAAACCATGACGACCAAAGACCCGTCAGGAATGAAGCGAATCGGAACAGTGACGCCGGATGATATCACAGACATTATCGCTGGTGTCTTGAAGATCCGTGCTGAAAGGGGTAAATAGCAACTGATCGAGCCGGGGATGGCGATTCCCATCCCCGGCAAACCTTAAAAAAAGGTAGATAAATTATGGACGAACTTCTCAGCTATGGACTGCTGACTTTTGCGACGTTGGCTTTACCTGCCCTTGGACTGTGTCTTGCTATCAAGGTCACAAAATATTTCAATCTCACCTACGGGGACATTATAACCGCAGGGGCTTTTCTCACTTTGCTATGCAACCTTACTTTCGGTCTCCCTATGGTTATTTCATTGATAATCGGCATGACATTTACGGCCGCATTCGGAGTTTTTCTCCACAAGACAATCTTTAAGCCCCTTATGGATTTAAAGGTCAACCCGCTTACCCTTCTTGTTGTCTCTTTGGGAGCAGGATTCGTTGTCCGCAATCTCATCTTGATCGGGTGGGGACCTCAACCATTCCAGTTTAGCATACCCCTTGCGAGGGCAAAGCATATCGGACCTCTGTTTTTGACCACAAACCAGATATTCATCATCCTTACATGTATTTTGGTAGCAGTGGGGGTCTTTTTGATGCTCCGTTACACCCAGTTGGGTCGTCTCATGAGGGCCACATCTGATAACCCGGAGCTTTCTGAGATACGAGGTATCTCCATCGAGAGAGTCTATGTCTATACATGGATTATTGCCTGCGCCCTTGCCGCCATGGGAGGGGTCTTTATGGGTGTGCTGGGGACAATAAAATCCGGAATGGGCATGGGGGTCCTTGTGACCATATTTGCATGCCTCATTGTCGGTGGAATAGACAACCCTTATGGCGCGGTCTTCGGGGCCTTAATCATTGCCTTTGCCATGGAGGCTACAGCCATATGGATATCACCGCCATATAAGGTAATAGCTGCATATTTATTAATGATTTTAATACTTCTTGTTAAGCCAAGTGGACTTTTAGGAGGGGAGAAAATTCAATGGAAATATTTTCTTGGATTCTTACGATCGCGACAATCGTAGCCATTTATTCTATCCTTGGTTTGGCCTTAAATATTCATTTCGGTTATACCAATTTGCCAAATTTCGGGATTGCCGGTTTTTTCGCCGTTGGCGCATATGCATCCGCAATTCTTACAGCTCCTCACCGATTTCGCCAGATGGAGATTTTTGCCGGATTTGCCGGGGGAATGCCGGGACGTTTTGAATATCCATTTATTGTAGGTATTATAGCTGCCATCGTATTTGCTGCCATCATTGGATTCCTGATAGGCATCCCGCTCCTGAGGTTAAGGGAAGATTATCTTGCAGTGGCTTCCATAGGAGTTGCCGAGGCCATACATTATTTTGCCTTAAACGAGCTCTGGCTCACCACAGGCTCAGCAGGCATCCGTCTCATTCCTATGCCTACAGGAAATCGATATCTGTTTTTTATCCTTGTGCTATTTATCCTGGCTATAGTTTTCTGGATAACGCAACGCTTTTATCGTACCCATATTGGACGTGTCTGGCGAGGTGTGAGAGAGGACGAGGTGATCACTTCCTCCCTTGGAAAATCCATATTTAGCGCCAGGATGTGGGCCTGGGTTGTTGGTTGTGCCATGATGGGTGTGGCCGGGAGTCTCTGGGCCCATTACGCGATGGCCATTCAGCCCGGCGAGTTTGTCCCCACCACCACATTTCTTGTATGGATATTCGTTATGGTGGGAGGGTTGCGTAATAACTGGGGTATACTTTTTGGTGCTGTCCTAATAATCGGGTTTTTCGAACAGGGAACACGCTTTCTCCCTGCCTTGGGCGCGCCCTATATTATGCCGGCCGTCCGTCATATCATTGTTGGCCTGCTCCTTATCCTGGTCATCAGGTTCAGGCCCCAGGGGGCAATCCCGGAAAGAGCAGCAAGAATAGAAGCACATATTTGATGAAGGAGATTTTTTATGGCCACCATCTTTAATGCAAATGACATATATCTGTACTTTGGAGGAATAAAGGCCCTGGATGGCTTCTCAATAGAATTAGACGAAAAAACCATCACAGCAATTATAGGTCCCAATGGGGCAGGCAAAACCACGTTTTTTAATGTGGCGGGAGGTATCTATCCTGCAGACAGGGGGGAGATCTATTTTAAAGGTGAAAGAATAGATGGACTAAGACCTGATCAGATATGTCTCAAGGGCCTTACCAGGACCTTTCAGATTGCCCGCGAACTGGGGGAGATGACCGTCTGGGAAAACGTAATGTTGGCCCCAAAGAACCAGGTGGGAGAAAAGGCTTTCAGTGCCCTCCTTAAATGGGGAGCCGTAAAAAGCCAGGAGAAGGGAAACTGGCAGAAGATCGAGAGCCTCCTGAATGATATGGGGCTCTATGAGGAGCGTAATGAACTGGCGAAAAATCTAAGCGCGGGAAAACGCAAGATGCTCGAGATCAGCCGGGCTATCATGACCGAACCGGAACTCCTGATGTTGGATGAGCCAACAGCCGGCGCAACCGTGGATGAGACCAAGGCCATTATGAAGGCTATTGAGAGGCTGAGGGATGAAAAGGGAATTACATTTTTGGTGGTTGAACACAAGATGGAAGTGATCATGAACCTCTGTAACCCCATATATGTGATGTATTATGGCCGGAACCTGGCAAATGGGGATCCAGAGACAATTCAGACTGATAAACGTGTACTGGAAGTGTATTTAGGAGGATAAGATGAGTATATTGGAGATCAGGGATCTGAGATCGGGCTATGGGAAGGCCCTTATTATGCAGGATCTCTCCGTAGAAGTGGAGGAAGGGGGATTTACCGCCATTATAGGGCCAAACGGGGCTGGGAAAACAACACTCCTCAGGTCCATTTATGGTATCTGTGACCTCTATAGCGGTAAGATCACTTATAGAGGTGAAGAGATCACGGGCCTAAAGCCTGACAAGTTGCCCGATAAAGGAATAAACTACGTCCCTCAGGACAATAGCATCTTTCCCTCGCTCACGGTATTTGAAAATCTGCGAATGGCTAATGTGAAGGAAAAATCCAGGGACAAGATAAATGAACGGCTGGAGAAGGTCTTCAATCGTTTTTCCGTATTAAAAGATAGACAGGGCCAGTTAGGGGGTACATTAAGCGGAGGTGAACGACAGATGCTGGCCGTCGGCTGTGCCTTGATGACGGATCCTGATCTACTTCTTTTGGATGAGCCAACTGCCGGCCTGCAACCTACTTTAGTGCAGGGCCTCTTTGATGAAATAACAAGGCTTAATGAAGAAGGAAAATCAATACTACTTGTGGAGCAAAATGCAAAAATGGCATTAGAGCATGCCCAAAAAGGATATATACTCGAGGGGGGAAAAATAAAACTATATGATGATGCAGATAAACTCCTAAACTCTGAAGAGGTTATAAAGCACTATTTAGCTGTATAACTTAATCAAAAAATAGTGTCTTTCTGGTTTTATATCATTAAAAAAGGGAAAGGGAAAATGCCTCTCCCTTTTTTAATCTTTTATTGAAATGCTCCCTATTCAGGGGCAACAAGACAACTCATACCAAGTTGCATTCAAATGGATACTATTCATAAAGGTCATTACGAACGAATGTGAGGCAATCTCAATAGGATAGATTACCACGTCGCTTCGCTCCTCGCAATGACATGATTGCAACTTGGTATCAATTGTAATAAGGGATTTTTCAAATGCCCATATATGAGATGGAATATGGGGATCAATTTTTGTCTGTGGAGCTTAGCAGAGGAAAGGTTCTTGGCACTATAGAGGCCAAAAAGGTAGAAAAAATCACGGACTTTCCAGCTAAGATTATAGGGCTGTTAAGAAACCCTATAGCCTCTCCGCCTCTCGATAAGATTGTTTATAGAGAAGATACTGTTATAATCCTTGCTCCGGATATAACCAGACTGTGGGCTGGGCCTGACCAATTCTTACCACCCCTTGTTGATGAGTTAAACAAAATCGGGGTAATGGATGATAAGATAACAATCTTGTTGGGAAATGGTGACCACAGGAGGCATACACCAGAGGAAGTAGAGAGACTTGTCAGTAGGGATTTGATGGACAGGATAAATGTCTTCGATCACCTGGCAAGGGAAAAAGACGAGCTTATCTATCTTGGCAAGACATCCAGAGGAAATAAGATCTGGATAAATCGAAGGGTCATGGAAACGGATAAGGTTATACTTACAGGGGGCATAGTTTACCACTTTTTGGCAGGGTTCGGAGGTGGCCCAAAGGCCCTATCAATTGGAGTGGCTGGATATGATACCATTCAGGTAAATCACCGCCTTGCCCTTGGTAGCCCTGAAGAAGGTATAAACCCAAAGGTTCAATCAGGATCTGTTGATGGCAATCCCCTCCAAGATGACATTATCGAGATTATGAGGATGGCTAAGGCCCATTTTCTTCTTAATACGATAATAAATCCACAAAAGGAAATTGCCGGTGTTGTTGCAGGAGACCCCCTCGCTGCACACATAGAAGGATGCCGGCTGGCAGAGAAGTTCTTTTCTATTCACACCAACCTGAAAGGGGATATGATCGTTGCAAGTGCTATGGGCTATCCTGAGGATATAAATCTATATCAAGTTTATAAAGCCTTTGATAATATTAGCAGGGTGACCAAACCAGGAGGGGTTATCGTACTGTTTGCAGAATGCAGGGATGGCATGGGTAACGATGATTTTTCGCATATATTAAGCAAGTTTGCATCAAATAGAGATAGATACAATTTTCTTAAGGATAATTGCACCATTGGTGGCCTGATGGGTTTTGGTATTGCCCTATGGGCTGAAAGGTTTAAGATCGTGCTTTATTCCTCTATCAGTCCAGAAGAACTACAAAATTCAGGGATTATACCTGCATCTTCGCCACAAGAGGCAATATCAATAGGATATGATTTAGCACCTGATAATCCTGAAATTGTCCTTATGCCGCATAGCTCTGTAACATTTCCTGTCCTTGAGGTATAATAATCTATTTCCGCATGTATGGGAGGATTTGATTGTATGAATAATATGCATAAATTTATTGATATTGTCGGAGAAGATAACTTCTCAGATAAAATAGAGGATCTTATCCCATATTCATATGATGCCTCAATAAATGTTTACAGGCCTGATGCCTTGATCTGGCCTGAAACAGCCGAGCAGATATCTCAGATAGTTACCATTGCAAACCAAAAAGGGATACCGATCATCCCCAGGGGTGCTGGAACAAGCCTCAGCGGTGGGGTAATAGCAATTGAGGGAGGCATTGTTATTGATGTTTCAAAAATGGATAACATCATAGAAATTAAGATCGAAGACAGATATGCCACAGTTCAGCCAGGTGTAATATGCGATGATTTGAACAAAGAACTTTCAAAATATAAATTTATCTTTCCTCCTGATCCGGCCAGCAGTTCTGTATCCACTATTGGGGGAAATGTTGCCACCAATGCCGGCGGAATAAAAGGCGCTAAATACGGCACAACCCGTGACTATGTCCTCGGCCTGGAGGTAGTTATCCCAACAGGGGAAATAATGCACACAGGTGCACACACAATGAAGTGTGTGTCCGGATATGACCTTCCAAAGCTCTTTACTGGTTCTGAAGGGACCCTTGGGGTAATAACGGAGGTTACCCTCAAGATAAACCCCATTCCGCTCCATGCAATGACAGCCATGGTAACCTTTGGTCGTCTGGATGATGCAGGACATGCTATCTCTGAGACAATGACTGGCAGCAACCTAATACCCAGTGTCATGGAGATATTAGACAAGGTAACACTTAAATCGATCAGGGAAAATACCTCATTGGAATTGCCTGAATGTGAGGCCATGCTCCTAACCGAGACAGATGGGCACACTTGGCAGGAGGTAGAGGCCCAGATGATGGTCATCCTTGAAATATTTAAGAAAAATAATCCCCTAACTATTAAAACTGCAAAGGAAGAAAAAGAACGGATGGAATTATGGGAGGCAAGGAAAGGTGCCTATGCTACCCTTTCAAGGATCAGCACTGGGGTCTTGGATGATGTCACGGTTCCTATTTCAAAATTTACCGATCTTCTAGTAGGGGTGCAGGAAATTTCCAAAAAAAGGGGGTTGGTAATTGGGACTTATGGACATGCAGGGGATGGGAACCTTCACCCACAAATACTCTATGATACATATGATCCTGAACAGGTAAAAAAAATGGAGGTGGTCGAATCGGATCTGTTTCACCTTGCAGTATCCCTAAACGGCACACTCACCGGTGAACATGGAATCGGTCTATCAAAGGCAGATTATATGGGCCTTGAACATGACAGGGTAGAGATGGAGGTCATGAAAAAAATCAAAAAGGCACTTGACCCAAATAATATTATGAACCCCGGAAAGATGGCCTTGCATTTTTAAAAGGATAGATTATGTCTGAACCACTTGAATTGAGTAAAAAATATCAACATATGGTTACTCAGTGTTCGCGCTGTGGTTTTTGTCGTATGGTTTGCCCTATATTCGACATAACAAAAAACTGGGCGACAAATGCCGGGGGTAAAATGGTCCTCATAAAAGAGATAATAGATGAAAAAACCAAACCCTCAGAGGGCATTGCAAAATCATTACTTAATTGTACTACCTGTATGAATTGCACCATAAATTGCCCATCAGGTGTTGACCCTCCAGAAGTAATCAGGGCCGCACGCAAGGATATGGTAAACCTGGGATATGACAATATGTTTAAGGCTATGTCCGATGTTATTGCAAAGACAGGAAATCTTTATGGCGAGGAGGAAAAACCCGATTGGGGCCATAAACATGAAAAAGCCCCTTATGTCCTTTTTGTGGGCTGCGTAGGGACCTATAGGGAGCGAGAAAGCGTAGAAAAAACGATAAAACTCTTGGATATTCTGGGAGTAAAATTTACCATGATTGATGAGGTTTGCTGCAGCGGGGTGTTAGAGGATGTCGGTTATCAGGCACGCGAGGAGTTGGCAAGGCATAATATCAATGAATTTCATAGAACTGGTGCAAAGACACTTATCACTACATGCCCCTACTGTTATCGGACATTTAAAAACCACCCTTTTTATAAGGATTTGAACCTCGGTTTAAAACACATCACCCAGTTTCTTGCAGAATATGACTTTAAGGTCAAAACCAATAAAAGGGTTACCTACCACGACCCCTGTGATCTTGGTCGCCATGAGGGCATATATGAAGAACCGAGACAGATTATCCATAAGATTGCTTCCAATTTTGTGGAACCAGAGCGAACCAGGGAGAATGCCATGTGTTGTGGTGCAGGAGGAGGTCTTCGTGGTTCATTCCCCAAAGAATCCATAGCGATTGCAAGAAACCGGCTAAGGAAGATCATTGAAGAGACAGGGGCAGAAATCTTGCTTACTGAATGCCCTTCGTGCTTGCATAACTTCAGGAATGCCAAGCTTAGAAGGTGGGATATCGAAATCTATAATATTACTGAGTTCATTGCGATACTTTACAAGGAAATGGAAGTCCGTGAAACCGTGGCTGCATAAATTTAATTAAAGAAATGGAGGTTTGAAAATGGAGATTGAAGGATTCAATTTTCCCGAAGGGCTTTACTACGAAAAGAACCACTTCTGGGCCCGGGTCGAGGGTGATCTCGTAGTCATGGGAATGAATGATTATGCTCAACTCATGTCTGGTGAGATCGTGTATATCGGTCTACCCCCTTTAGGCAAAAAACTCAAACAAGGAAAGAATTTCAGCAAAATGGAATCAGGTAAGTGGCTGGGAAAGGTCTATGCTGTCGTTAGTGGAGAATTGGTGGAAGTAAACGAGGAGTTGGAAGAGAACGCCAAACTTATCAACGACGATCCATTTGGAAAGGGATGGATGTTCAAAATCAAGCCCGATAATCTGGATGAGCTCGACAATCTGATGACCGATTCCGATGAGATAGGAGAGTGGATGAGAGAAGAGATCACTAAGTACGGAGTTGCTTCTTAATGCCCATAGACATCTCTAAACTATCTTCCAGGCACTTACTTGAGATTGATGCATGCACTCGATGCGGAGAATGCCTGAATTCCTGCCCTGTATATGCAGAGTTAGAGGATGAGGAAATTAACCCCAGGGGTAAGATCCAGACCTTAAAGAAGTTTATAAGAAACCAATATGGATTATGGGCACGTATCTTCGGCCCCAGAAAGCTGAGTGAAGACACCTTAAAAACCTTTTCTGAGAAGGCATTCCGATGTACACTGTGTGCGGCATGTAATGTAGCCTGCCCTGTATCAATAAACCTAAAAGATTTATCAGTGGCCATGAGGGAGACTATGGTTGGTATAGGGCATTACCCAAAGACCTTTGAAAATCTTAAAAAAAATCTGCTTTCAGATCATAATATCTCCGCTGATGAAAATGAAGAGAGGGCAGAATGGATAGAGGATCTTGAGGAGATTCCAGAACACAGATACCAGAAAGATAAGGCTGAGATAGTTTATTTTGTTGGCTGTGTGGCTTCCTACTTCCCCATGGTACAAAAGATACCCCAAAATTTTGTTCAAATTTTGGATAAAGGTGGCGTGGACTTTACTATCTTAGCAGGAGAGGAATGGTGCTGTGGCTTTCCCCTTATTGGTGCGGGGATGTCCAAAGAGCTTGAAAAGCTTAAGGCACATAATTTAGATAAAATACAGGAAGTTGGGGCAAAAAGAGTGGTATTTTCCTGCCCTTCTTGTTATCGGACCTGGAATGAGTTTTATGATACCGATGTGGAACTGCTCCACTCCAGCCATCTGCTGGAACAACTCATCAAAGAAAAAAAAATTCCCTTAAAGGAGCTAAATCTCACGGTTACATATCATGATCCCTGTGATCTGGGTAGGAATAGTGGTGTGTATGAGCCTCCACGGGAGGTTTTGAGGATGATTCCAGGTCTAAAACTTGTTGAGCTTGTACACAATAGAGAAAAAGCTATCTGTTGTGGGGGCGGCGGAAATCTAGAGATGGTAGACCCAGAGCTTTCTGCAACAATTGCCCAGAAAAAAATAGACGAAATACAAAATACAGGGGCTGATATAGTTGTTACCGCCTGCCAGCAATGTATAAGGACTATTAGTACCAGGGCGCGTAAGCAGGGGATAAAGCTCAAGGTTATGGATTTGACGGAGATCGTTATGATGGCCATGAAATAGGCCTTGGGAAATGGCTGAAAGATGGCTCTGGTTATACATGAAATATCAGTTGATTAACTAACATAAATGCATCTCCTGGAGCTGGATGTGAGAGTTAGTCGACTATCATAGCTACATAAATCAGAAAATCTTTATGGAAAAAACAATTATAACCTATTCCTTTTTTATCCTCACTGTCCTTATTTTCCTATGGGGCCTATGGTTTCGGATAAATATTTATCTTCAGGGCAGCATAGAGGGCGCAGAGGAGGCCGGTAAATGGAAAAAATTCATCATACTATTTAGGAGGGCCTGGAAAACATTCTGGAGGAATCCCTTCTGGTATATCAAGGTAATTTTGATAGATGTTATCTTCCACAAAAAATTACTGGGTCAATCCTTTTACAGGTGGCTCGCTCACACATTAATCGTTTGGGGTATCATTGTTATTGTAGCAGTTCATATCATTAAACTGTTTGGAACCTTTTGCCTGGCAGGCCTGAGCCGGGAAATACCATTGTTCTCATTTGCCTATATCTTTGAGACGGGTACTTTCTGTCACTTCCTAGAGTTGCTTCTATCAGCTTTTGGAGTCATCACCTTAATTGGATGTATTCTGTCCATTATTCGGCGTTTTTTCCTAAGGCCCAGCCAGCTTTTGACAGAAGAAGAAGACATTATATCTATTTTCTTTATTTTCTTTTTAGTGATATCTGGCTTTATTGCTCAGGGCTTACTCATAGCCACGCCAGATATTGTTTCAGCACATGATTATATGGGTGGATTCACTGAAAACTGGGTTAATTCCTGGATGGGTATTCAGAGCAGCCTCTTGAATAAAATCACCATAATAGAAACCCTACGTTCAAGGCCTGAAGTATTCTGGTATGTCCACATGATTCCAGGGCTTATCTGGTTTATCTATCTGCCTCATAGTAAACTCCTACATATCTTTACCTCGTCAGTAACAGTAATTGCCAATAAGGTAAAAGAATAATACTAAAACTTAAAGGAAGGGATATTATGTATCTATTTGATCTTGGTGATATGCCGTGGGAGCAGTCTATGCTGATTTTTCACGCCCTTGCAAGATTGGGAGTAGAGGGAATTGATATAGTATCACCAAAAACCCCGTTCGTAAGTATTGGTTACTTTCAGGATGCAAAACAGGAAGTAGATCTTGAATATTGCAAAAAAGAGCATCTTCCAGTTTTCAGGAGAGAAATAGGAGGTGGAACGGTCTATCTTGATAACAATCAGATCTTTTATCATGTTATGTGGAACATGGATAATACCAATTTCCCCAAAAAAATAAGTGATATATACCAGTATCTCTCAGCCCCTCCTATAGAGACCTATGGAGAATTCGGCATAAAGTCTGAATTCCGTGAAGTGAACGATGTCATAACATCTGAAGGCCGGAAAATTGCAGGTCTTGGAGGTGGTGACATTGCAGACTCAATGGTTTTTGTGGGATCAGTTATCCTGGACTTCGACTATAATAAGATGGTTAAAGCCATAAAGGTGCCTGATGAAAAATTCCGCAACAAGATATTTAAAACAATGAAGGAGAATGTAACCAGCATGAAACGAGAGCTGGGAATTATTCCACCTCGGGAAGAGATTATAAGGGTTTTGAAGGAAAAGTACGAGAAGGCATTGGGAAAGCTTGAGCATGTGGATTTAAATGACGAGATTATACGCAAGGTTACAGAACTTGCAGCATGGTTTAATTCTCCGGAGTTTCTTTTTAAAAAAACTCCACACATTCCAAAAGGAGTAAAGATCAAGGAAGGGATAGAGATACTCTATGGGATATACAAGGCAAAGGGAGGCCTTATAAGAAGCGCGCAGGAGGTACAGAAAACAATAATCAAAGATATAGGCATATCTGGTGACTTCACTTTTTATCCTAAAAAGCAGATTTTCAATCTCGAAGATACCATAAAGGAAACAAAGAGAGAAAAAAAGGAAATAACGCCAAAAATAGAAGAGTTCTATGAAAAACAAAAGATAGAGGCCCCTGGTGTAGAGCCTGAAGACATGACTCAGGCAATTCTTGGGGCACGAAACTAATTCTGCTTTTCCCAGCGAGAAGCCAAGAAGGCTCCTGTGTTCAAGCCCTTCAATTTACCTTGCAATTCAATCTTTTTTGCCTCTCCCGGGCTATCATCTTTTTGAAAATGTATTGCCGTCATAACTGTACCCTCAACAGGCATACTGTTCCTTATCTCCTCTGGTGACCTGAAGATGGCCTTTTCAAATATGGGGCTTTGCCCCTTTTGGGCCCGAGCCTTTCTGCGGGCCGCCCAAGGGCTAAGGCTGTTCAGTGTGGCCACCACAAGGCACCCTCCCTTCTTGGTCACGCGGAATAATTCTTTGAGAGCTCCTCTTGTATCCTCGATGAACTCAAGTGCGGTCACAGAAATCACCTTGTCAAAGGCATAGTCGGCAAATGGTAGGTTCATCATATTGCCTATAACCTTATAAAAAGGATGTCCCTTGGCCTTCTGTCCTGCTCGCATGAGCATGGAAAGGGATGTATCAAGCCCAACAACACGCGCTCCCAAGGCAAGGATATCGAGAGTGAAAACCCCTGTACCGCAACCCGCATCCAATATCCTCTCTTCATTCCTGGGCCTCAATAGCTCTATGATAACCTCTCTCTCATACTCTTTTATCAGTCTCCCGATAGGGGTTGTGAACCACTGGTCGTACCTCTCCGGCCATTCATCGAAAAGCCTTCCCTTGGTCATAGTATCTTCCGTCCCAAGTATCAAATCTAAACATCTCACCCTGGCAAAGGATAAAAAACCGTCACATCGTTATTAATACGTCCGATTTATTGGTATTATTCCGCACCCGTTTGGCAGCATGGTTCCAGACCTTTTTGGATGTTGCTTCTTTATCTCTTATCATCTACCTTTAGATCAATAGAAATTCCTTTAACTTCCTATTCACTGTATGCCTGTTGCTTCCTTTCCCCTCATCTCCTCCTCTTTTTTCGCAATGGCAAGTCGTGTCTTAACAACTGTATCAGGGATAAGACTGATTGAGTCGATGCCACATTCCACAAGGAAGGTTGCAAATTCTGGAAAATCACTGGGCGCCTGACCACAGATCCCTATCTTTCTTCCCCTTTTTTTTGCCACATCAATGACCTGTTTGACCATGGTCTTGACTGCAT
>Ga0233412_10001210_pt1 | contig 13845 bp, 11 predicted proteins | sample Na_anoxic_4_MG_FD_180667 | JGI IMG/M metagenome (GOLD analysis project Ga0233412, IMG submission 180667) | Seawater microbial communities from Saanich Inlet, British Columbia, Canada - Na_anoxic_4_MG | ecosystem: Environmental > Aquatic > Marine > Inlet | place: Canada: British Columbia... | reverse complement strand
AAGACAGTTTCCATATTCTATAGAGTGTAAGAACCAAGAAGCGGTAAACGTGTGGAAAGCATACGAACAATCGCAAGAAAACTGTAAAGGTTATGAACCTTTGGTTATAATAAAGAGAAACAGAACCAAGCCGTTGGCTTTGGTGGACGCTGAATACTTTATAGGATTACACAATGATAGAAAAACTGATAAAACCAGTAACGAAGATACTTAATAAGGTCATTCCAGACGCAGATAAAAGACAGCAAATAGCTCACGAAATTGCAACCATGTCTGAAAAGCATGTTCACGAAATAGCAAAAGCACAAATAGAAGTCAACAAAGAAGAGGCCAAAGGTAATTGGTTTCAATCATCTTGGCGACCAGCTACAGCATGGATATGTGTTGCAGGTTTTGCAGTTAACTTTCTTATCAGTCCTCTCGCTGCACCTTTTGGTATTGTCGTACCTCAAGCAGATACATCAACGATGCTACCTGTCCTCATGGGTATGCTTGGCCTTGGCGGAATGAGATCTTATGAAAAGACAAAGGGGCTAACAAAATGACTTGGGAGAATTTTAGTTTAGAAGAGTTCGCTTGCAAGCATTGCGGAGAAAACAAGATTGAAAAAGAACTTGTTGATAAGCTACAATTGCTGAGAACAGAAGTTGGATTTCCGTTTAAGATTACAAGCGGTTATAGATGTGCAGATCATCCTATAGAAAAGAATAAATCCGCCCCAGGCACGCACGCTTTAGGTTTAGCAGCTGACATATATTTAAGAGGCAACCAGGCTTTACAAGTATTATCAAAAGCTACCGACTATGGCTTTACTGGAGTTGGGGTTAATCAAAAAGGAGATGCGAGGTTTATACACTTGGATATATCTAAGGATGCAAACGGCAGACCAAGACCTCACATTTGGAGCTACTGATGATGGACATTACTACATTGTTATTTTGGAATGTAATGATTACACTTGTAATCATGCCAATCATTCATAGCATTAGGTCCAACGCGACAGAAACCAAAAGAATTGATATACTGGTAAACAAGACTCGCGAAGAGGTTGCTAGCAAATACGTTACTAAAGAGGAATTTGCAATAAGCATAGATAGAGTTATAGACCGTTTAGATAAACTAGACGAAAAAATGGATAGATTAATAACAGGCTAATATGAGTAAAGGCGCTTTTCAAACAAGACTAGGACAAATGGGAGAGATCCCAAACTTTCAACAAACTCCTCCAATGGCATACTCTGGTAATTATTTTATGCCACCAAAGCCAAACTATTTACCTGTAGAAAAACAAGCTATGGCTAGGGTTGACCAGCCAATGTCTATACAACAGCCTATAGCAAACATTATGGCTAGTGGTATATCTCAACAACCAAGAGAAACTCCAGTACCAATAGCACCGCCCATAGCACCGCCTGCAAGACAAACACATATACAAGTACCTTCACTATTGACGCAACCAGAAATACCAGGAGCGCCAATACAAACACCTCCACAGTCTTTACTACAACCCCAAGACTATAGAATGGAAAGCCAGGGCGCTTACGGCAGGCCAATGTCTAGGGGATCTTTACCACCTATAAACTTATTTAGATAATGTCTATTACACACGAAGAAGCCGTACAGGCAGAACAAGCAGAAATATTACTTAAATCAGATGTCTTTAAAAATGCTATGGAAAACTTAAAAAATGAGTACATAACTCATTGGTTAAATTCCAGAGATATAAAAGATGTAAACATCAGAGAAGACTTACACAGGTCTTTATTACTATTGCCAGAGGTTGAAAGACATCTGCGCATCCTTGCAGAGAAAGGAAAGCTCACTAAAGCAAATATTAACAAAATTAGAAATATTGGTTAATACTTCCCTTTTCACACATTCTTGATATAAAATACTTATAAATACATTTAAGGAGTATTTATGAGCAATAACGGAAAACCGACTGCTTTACAAAGCGACACAGAATTAGCTGCGTCTGCGTTTGAAAGCATGTTAACACCTGAAGAGGATAATGTTGAGAATGTTTTAGAAGAACAAGATGTGGCACAAGAAGAAGTCATTGAAGATGATTCTGAATTTGTTGAAGATGAATTAGATCAAGAAATTATAGATGAGTTAGAAGATGGCGAAGAGGTTGAAGATGAACACACAGATGTTGAAGAGGAAGCTCCGCAACTTCAAACATTTACCGTAAAGGTAGATGGCCAAGAGGTAGAAGTCACGCAAGAGGAACTCGTCAACGGATATTCTCGTCAGCAAGATTATACGCGTAAAACTCAAGAACTCTCTCAGCAGCGTAAAACTATTGAGCAGAAACAATCAGAGTTAGAGCAAAGGGATGCGATCTATTCGCAGTTATTACCGAAAATGGAAGCACAGTTGAATAGTGCTTTGGGCGAAGAGCCAGATTGGAACTCATTATATGAAGATGATCCAGTTGGTTATGTAAGACAACAGCAAGTTTGGAATGAGCAAAAGCAAAAGCTAGAGGCTGTCCAAGCTGAACAACAAAGACTCCAACAAGAGTCATTTGTAGAACAGCAAAAACTTATTCAACAACAAGTTGAAGAGGGACAAACAAAGCTACTTGAGGTTATTCCAGAATGGCAAAACCAAGAGGTTGCCAATAAAGAAAAAGCTGAGATTGCGTCTTATGCAACTGAGGTCTTGGGATATACCCAAGAAGAGGTCAACTCTGTATATGACTGGAGAGCTTTACTTGGTTTAAGAAAGGCATGGTTAAGTGATAAAATTGCTGAAACTGTCAAGAAAAAACCAACACAAAAAGCACCAGCTAGAGTTGCAAGGCCTGGTACTGCTAACAAAAGAAAATCGGTAGCACCTGTAAAGAGAGCAAAACAAAGATTAGCTAAGTCTGGCAAATTGCAAGACGCAGCTAAAGTTTTTGAACAATTAATATAAATTTTAAATATAGGAAAATATCATGGCTCAAATAAATAATGTCTTTGATACATATGATGCGCAGGCTGATAGAGAACAATTAAGTAATGTTATCTATAACATTTCTCCAACAGCAACGCCTTTTATGTCATCAATCGGTAAAAACTCAATTAAGAACGTAGTTTTTGATTGGCAAACAGAAGCTCTACCAACAGTAGATGCAACTGGTGAAATTGAAGGATTCAGATTAGACGGTGCAACATCTGCTTCTACTGCAACAGTAAGAAAAACTAATGTTGCAATGATCTCAAAAAGAGATGCAACAGTATCTGGTTCTCAAGAAACAAGTGATCCTGCTGGTAAAAAGTCAGAAATGGCTCACCAATTAGCTATTATGGCTAAAGCTTTGAAAAGAGATATGGAAACAGCTCTTTGTCAAAAAGGTGCTAGAACAACTGGTAGTAATACTCAAGCTAGGGTAACTGGTGGTTTTGAATCTTGGATGACTTCAAACGTATCAAGAGGAACTGGTGGTGCAAGTGGTGGTGACGGTGTTGCTCCAACTGACGCAACAACTGGTAACAGAAGAGCTTTAACTGAACCTTTATTAAAGTCAGTTTTACAATCTTGCTTCCAAAACGGTGGTGAGCCTTCACTAGCGATTTGTGGTCCAGTAAACAAGCAAGTTATTTCTGGTTTCACAGGTAGATCTCAGGCTAGACAATTTGTTGATGCAAACACAGTAGAAGCTTCTGTTTCTATTTACGCATCAGACTTTGGCGAGCTAAAAATCGTACCATCTAACTTCAGTAGAGATAGATCACTATTATTAGTAGATCCAGAATATGCTAAAGTTTCTTACCTAAGAGACTTTAAAACAGTTGATATCGCTACAGTAGGGGATGCAGTAACAAAAATGTTGCTTGTTGAGTATGGTTTAGAAGTAGGTAACGAAGCTGCACACGGCATCGTTGCTGACTTAACTACTTAGTAGAGTTAGTCAATAACTTTAAGGGATGTTTCGGCATCCCTTTTTTTTGTGCTAAAATTAAGCATGGCAAAAACCACAGTAATAGATCATAAAAAAAACTTTAAATCTGTATTTGCAACAGAAGATAATAAGTTTATATACCATACTAAACAGGATGTTAATCCAACTTTAGAATATGTAAAAAAATTGTCTGAACAAGCTCCAGGTAAAGATCTTAGACATATAGCAGAAGTTCCAATGATTGTATATCAAAGAGCTGTAAGAGAAGGATGGGCGCAAGATTCAGCAAAATGGAAAGACTGGTTAAACCATTCAGACAACAAACCATTTAGAACATGGAAAGGTAAAGTATGACATACGATGAATTAAAAACTAATATTGCTAATTTCTTAAACAGATCTGATTTGACTAACCAGTTAGATTTTTTCATTGATGCAACAGAGGCAGAGTTAAATAGAAGATTAAGAAATAAAGACATGGTAAAAAGAGCTACTGCAACAGCAGATGGCCAGTATTTATCATTACCAACTGATTGGTTAGAAGCTATCAATGTGCAAATAGATAGCAACGACTTTAGCCCATTGTTCCAACAGTCTATAGAATCAATGGATGTGTACAGAAAAAGCAAAGGTAATGCTACAGGACAGCCTGTTTACTTTGCATTGGTAGATAACACAATTGAATTAGCACCTACACCAGACTCAAGTTATACGTTACAATTAACATACTACGGCTCTATAGATGCGCTAAGTGATACGAATACAACGAATTTTATTTCTACATCATATCCAGACGCATACTTATATGGCGCTTTAAAGCATGCCTCTATATTTCTTATGGAAGATGACAGGGTTGCTTTATTCTCATCACAGTTTGAAAAGGCCATAGAAGAGATTAGAATGGAACAAGAGAAGGCAGAGTTTGGTAAGGGATCTTTAATGCAAAGACGAAAAACTTACGGCAAAACTGGCAGAAATACTTATATTTTTAAAAATAATTAGGAGAATAGAATGGCTGGATTTAGTGATTATTTAGAAGACAAGGTCTTAGAGCATGTCTTTGGTGGCAATGCTTATACAGCACCTACAACATTGTATGTTGCTTTATATACAGTAGCACCAACTGATACAGGCGGTGGAACTGAAGTATCTGGCGGTGGCTATGTAAGACGATCTAGCACATTTAATGTTTCTGGAACAAACCCAACCACCGCAACTAACCCATCAGCTATTGAATATCCCACTGCTACAGCAGACTTGGGAACTATAGTAGCGGTTGGTATTTTAGACGCATCATCATCTGGAAACTTATTAGCTTATGCTAACCTAGACGCTTCCAAGACTGTAAGCACAGGAGATGTATTTAGATTTAACGCTGGTGATTTAGACGTAACATTAGCTTAACGTCATGGCCAGCATAGGCTATAACAAAGGCTATTATTCCAGGTCAAAATATAACGATTTAGCTTTTCAAGCTGAAGCAACCGTATCCGCAACATCTGGCGCAACCGCTAGAAATACTGTATCAGGTGTAGCAACCATACAGGCAACCACAAACTTCTTAGCTGTTGCTGCTGACACAGATATAGCAACTGCAACCATACAGGCGGTTACTAACTTTACAAGTATTGGTAGTAGAAAACTTGTTGCCATTGCAACCATTCAAGCTGTATCAGACTTTGATGCTCTTGGAACACAGATAGATCAAGCAACTGCAACTATAGCTGCAACATCTAATGTTATAGCGATAGCAAAAGACACAGACCTAGGTAAAGCAACTATTGCAGCAGTATCTAACGTGTCTGCACAGTCTGAAGTATTTAAGAAGATGGAAGCCACCATCAACCAAACAAGTGGCTTTAATGCAGTCGGTGGTTTAAAATGGGAAGACATAATAGTTCCAGGCGAAGACTGGACAGACCAAGTTGTTGGTAGTGAGAATTGGCAAGAGATAGTTGTATCATCAGCAACATGGACAGAAAATACAGCTCCTAGCAATACTTGGACAGACGCAACTAATCCATCTACGAACTGGGAAACACTTGATAAACAAGAGGCAGCTTAAATGGCAGATACATATACAACCAATCTAAACTTAACAAAACCAGAACCAGGTGCAGCAGAAGATACCTGGGGTATTTCGCTTAACGCTGACTTAGACACTCTTGATGCAATTTTTAGTTCTACTGGTACTCAAGTTAATTTAAACGCAAATCAAATAAACTTTGCAGATTCAAAAATTGCAAACTTTGGCACTGGCAATGATCTAAGAATACTACACAACGGAACAAACTCTGTGTTTTCAAACTACACAGGAAACCTTGATTTTAAAAACTTTGCAGATGACACAGATATAAGATTTTGGTCTGATGATGGTTCAGGAAGCTCTGCTATATATTTTAGATTAGATGGAAGCCAAGCAACTGCAAGTCAGTTGATTACAAGATGGGATGATAATAGTCGTATAGCACTAGGTAGCAGTAATGATTTACAGCTTTACCATGATGGCAGTCATAGTTATATTTATGATGGTGGTGTAGGAGATTTAAAATTACAAGCAACCAATTTATTATTAGAAGCTACAGATGGAACTAATTATATACATTGTGCAGATGATGGAGCAGTAAGACTCTATTACAATGGTTTTACCAAACTAGCCACAACAAACACAGGCATAGATGTAACAGGAACAGCAGAGGTAGATGTATTATCTATAGACGGTACAGCAATTACCGCAACTGCTACTGAATTAAATTATGTAGATGGTGTAACAGGTAGCATACAAACACAACTAGGCACAAAAATAGAAAATAGTGATGATGTCACTTTAGGTACTATCAACTCTGGTGCAATTACCTCTACTGGCAATTCACAAATGGCCAACTTGGTTGTTACTGGGGATCTAACAGTACAAGGCACTACAACAACTGTAAACACAGATGATCTAAACGTAAAAGACAAAAACATTACCCTAAACTATTCAACAGGTGATTCATCAGCTTCAGCTAATGGTGCAGGTATTACTATTCAAGATGCTGTAAGTGTAGGTAATGATGCGACTATTCTTTGGAATACTAATTTTGATAATTTTGATTTTTCACACACTATAAGAATTCCAGACAGTCAAAAGGTAGAGCTTGGTGCTGATGCAGATTTACAAATTTACCATGAGTCTGGAAACAACCATAGTGTCATAAAAGAAACAGGCACAGGTAACTTAAAAATCCAAGCAGCCAATATTGAAATGCAGATTCCAAATGGCACACAAAATTATTTACAAGCTATCAATGGCGGTGCAGTAACCTTATACAACAATGGTTCACCAAAAATAGCTACAACCTCAACAGGCATAGACGTAACAGGAAAAGTTGTAAGTGATGGTGCAACTATAGCTGGAACACTTGAATTAGATAACAATAATTTAGACCATACAGCTTTATCTCCTCAATACAATATGATTGAGTCTGATATCACAGGTAACAACACTCAGTTTTTACAAGTAGGTGGAGATTTAAGAATTAGAACTATTGATGATTCTAAAGCTAACCCTGTTGAAAGATTAAGAATAGACCACGCATCAGGAGACATTTCCTTTTACGATAATACAGGTACAACCCAAGGTTTATTCTGGGATGCTAGTGCTGAGTCTTTAGGTATTGGCACAACTTCGCCAACCAACGGCAACCTACAAATTGGTGATACTAATACACCGTTTAATATTGCAATAGCAGGACCAAGGGTAAAGTTTGGGTATGATGGTGCTAATGCCATTGTGCAAGGCGGTACAACAAAAGGAATAGCTTTCTGTGTTAATAATACTACTTTAGCTTCAGGAGAGGCTGGACGTTTCGATTTATCGGGCAATCTGCTTGTTGGGACTACTAATTTAACTTGGCTAACAAATGCGGGTCATCGTACTTTTAATAACGGCTCAACTACTGCAACTGTAACAAACAGCACAGTAGGCTCATTTAATAGATTAAGTACTGATGGCGAAATATTAAACTTCCGCAAAGACGGCTCAACAGTTGGAAGTATTGGTTATTCATCAGGAAACTTTAGAGTTGATGCGGTAACTATGGGTTTGCACCTTTCTACAAATAATGTATATCCAAGTAATGGCTCGGGTGGCTTTAACGACAATACTGTTAATTTAGGGCGGTCTAACTCAAGATTCAAAGACCTTCACCTTTCAGGTACAGCTAACTTCGGAAGCCTATCAGATGGCACGATAACCATAACAGGCTTTGTAGATCAAGATGATATGTCCTCTGATTCTGCAACGCTATTACCAACACAACAATCTGTTAAGGCTTATGTAGATGCAAACAGCTTTACTATAAACAACAATGCAGACAATAGGATTATTACTGGTACTGCAAACGCAGGAACTTTAAATGCAGAAACCACATTAACCTATGGTACTACAGGTGCAGACTTAGCAATTACAGGTGGTTCTATAGGTGGTGTTCCACCAATACTAAGATTAGAAGATGTAGGCAGTTCAGGCAAATTAGCCGAACTAAACCACATTACAGGAACTACAACCCTAATCTCAAGAAATGCTACAAGTAATGGTGTTATAAAGTTTGCAGGTCATAACGGAACATCTGAAACTGAATATGGAAGGTTTGATGCAGCAGGCAATCTGTTGGTTGGCACTACTGATAGCAGTCTATATAACAACACAACAGGAGTAGGTGTTGCTATACACGATAATCATATACAAGTAGCAAGGTCTAGTGGTGTTCCATTATATCTTAATAGACAAACTTCAGATGGTACTATTGCAGAGTTCCGCAAAGATGGCTCAACAGTTGGCTCTATTGGTGTTAATACTGATAGACCTTATTTTGCACGAACTGAAGGTGGCTTTAGCTTAAGTGCTTCTGGTCATTTTATACCAGCCACATCAAACGGCAGTGTTTCTGATAGTGCTAGAGACATTGGTTTAAGTAATGCTAAATGGAGAAACCTTTACCTTTCAGGAAATATTACATCAGGAGCTATTACAAGTACAAGCTCCATTACTGGTAGAACAGGAGCATTTACAGGTCAGAATGGGACAGCTCTTGTGGTTAATAGTGGAACTACTAATGTAACTGCAACTTTTGAAAGCGGTGATGCTACTGCATGGATTAATATAAAAGATAGTGCCTCAGGAACTTATGGCGCTATGCTGGGAGCAGAAGGTGGATTATTTAGACTTAGAACTAGTAACAATAATGCGAATACTGATTTAACAGTAGATACTTCAGGTAACTTGGGTGTTTCAGGAACAGTTACAAGTGATGGTTTGACTGTTGATGGTGTTGGTGTTTTTGATGCAGGAACTTTTGCTAGTACAGATATATTAACATTAAGAAACGGCACAAACACTAATGGCGAGTATATAGGATTAAACTTTAATAATGATGTTAGAAGCAGAACATGTTATATAAGAGCCAACCATGATTCAACAACCTCACAATCTTTATCTTTTGGCACAGACAGCTCTGGAACAGCTACACAGAGATTAAAAATAGATGGCAACGGAGACATATCCTTCTACGAAGACACTGGAACAACTGCAGCTTTATACTGGGATGCAAGTGCTGAATCGCTTGGTATTGGTACTACGAGTCCTGATGCTGAGTTGCATATTTCAGGCTCTGGAAACGATGCAAAAATTATTTTAGAAGGAGCTGCAAATCCTAGAGGTAATTATATTGCCTGTGAGGGTGCTGATAATTTAGTACTAGCAGCAGACGAAGATGACTTAGGTGCTGATTCAGAAATTCAATTTAGAGTTGATGCAAGTCAAAAAGTGGTTATAGACTCAACAGGCATAGACGTAACAGGAACAGTTACAAGTGATGGTTTGACTGTTAATGGTGATGCTAAAATCAACGACACAGATGCTACTCCACTTGTTATTCAACGTAATGGTGGTACAGACGCTAATACAAGTATTCACTACGAACAAAGTACATACAACACTTATGTTGGAACAGGAAACTCTGGTACTTTTGTTGTAGGAAACAATGCTGATTTAGGAAGTTCTCGCAAATTTGCAATTGCACAAAACAACGACATCTCTTTCTACGAAGACACAGGTGCAACAGCAAAACTATTCTGGGATGCTAGTGCTGAGAGATTGGGTCTGGGGACAACTTCGCCTGCATATTCATTAGATACCAGTACAGTAGATAATATTGTTGCTAGGTTTAAATCAACAGATGCAAGTGCAGCTATATTATTAACGGATAATACCTCTACTAGCAAAATAGATAATAACAATGGTGTTCTTAGCTTCTCAGCAGACGAAGGAGATGTTGCTTCTGGTACTGCTATAACATTCAAGACTGACACAGCGGAGAGAGTAAGAATAACTAGTGCTGGACGAATGGGTATAGGAACAAGCTATCCTAAATCTTTGCTAAACGTAACAGGCACAGGTTCTGATGGTGGTATTTTAACTTTAGAAAACAATTCAACATCTTTAATTACAGGCAGACACGTTGGTCAAATAGATTTTCACTCTAATGATGGCTCAACAAATGGAGAAGGCGTAAAAGCAAACATTACAGCTATTGCGGAAAATAGTATTGGTAGTGAAATAGGTCTTACCTTTGGAACATCTGGTACTGGTTCGGCTACAGCAGTTGAGGCTGTAAGAATAGACTCATCAGGTAATGTGGGAATTGGCACAAGTTCGCCAGCTTGTCACTTAAATGTATCTGGTTCAGGTAACGGTAGTTTGAATGAACATATACGAATAACAAGCACAGATACACAAGCAAAGTTATCTTTTATAAATACAGCAGGTAATGGTTCTATTTTTCAAGATAGTACCTCTTTATGCTTTGCAACTGATGCTAATACAGAAAGAATGAGGCTAGACTCATCAGGGCGATTGGGTATTGGTACAAGTTCTCCAAGCACAAAACTTCATGTTAATGCAGGTGGTTCAGACATGGTTGCAAAGTTTGAAAGCACCGATGCAGGTTCTTACATTAATATAGTTGATAGCGGTTCAGGCTCTTATGGAGCTATGATTGGTGTAATATCAGATGACATAATACTTGCACCAAATAATGTAGAGGCTGTAAGAATAGACTCATCAGGCAACGTTGGAATTGGAGAAGCTAGTCCTGCAGTACCTTTACATGTATCTAGAAATTCTGCAAGTGGAGAGAATGTTGCATTATTATTAGATAATAATAACACAACTGCAGGTAACGAGATTGGTGTACTTTTTAGATCGATGGTTGGTTCAACTAATACAGATTTTGAAATCTTTGGTATAGCAAATGCTGCTAATGATATGGATTTAGTTTTTGAATCAGACGGCTCTAATGAGAGAGTAAGATTTACAGGAGACGGGAAGGTTGGAATTGGAACTGATAGTCCTGCTGAGTCTTTACACACTACAGGTAATATTAGATTTGGTGATACAGCACCAGCAGAACTTTATACAAATAGCTCTGAACTAAGATTGGGTGTTGATAGAAATAATGATAATGGCACATCAAATATTACTTTCTATGTTAATAACAGTGAAACAGCCAGAATAGACTCATCAGGAAATTTGTTGGTGGGAACTACTTCTGCGGACTTCAATAGCTATGCTGGGTTTAGGGTTAAACCTGCAGGTAATGTATATGCTACAACAGAAAACGATAGCCCTGCTCTGTTTAACAGAAGGTCATCAGACGGAAACATTATTACTTTGAGAAAAGATGGCTCAACAGTAGGTGTTGTTGGTACTTCTGCTACTGATTTATTTATAGGCACAGGTGTTGCGGGTTTAAGATTTAGAGAAGCTGGTTCGCAGCTTATGCCTTGGAACACTACAACCAATGCTGCTAATGATAGTGCTATTGATATAGGTAAGTCTGATGCTAAATTCAAAGACCTTTACCTTTCAGGAACAGCAAACTTCGGAAGCCTATCAGATGGCACGATAACCATAACAGGCTTTGTAGATCAAGATGATATGTCCTCTGATTCTGCAACGCTATTACCAACACAACAATCTGTTAAGGCTTATGTAGATGCAAACAGCTTTACTATAAACAACAATGCAGACAATAGGATTATTACTGGTACTGCAAACGCAGGAACTTTAAATGCAGAAACCACATTAACCTATGGTACTACAGGTGCAGACTTAGCAATTACAGGTGGTTCTATAGGTGGTGTTCCACCAATACTAAGATTAGAAGATGTAGGCAGTTCAGGCAAATTAGCTGAACTAAACCACATTACAGGAACTACAACCCTAACTTCAAGAAATGCTACAAGTAATGGTGTTATAAAGTTTGCAGGTCATAACGGAACATCTGAAACTGAATATGGAAGGTTTAATGCTTCAGGGAATCTGTTGGTGGGGACTACATCAGCAGGTGCAACAGATGCTAAATTAACTTTAGAAAATGGATTTAGTGATTGCTCTATTTATATAGGTGCAGGTGGAGACTATAACTATATTCGTTCTATAAGAAATGCTAATAATGACCATGACCTAGCAATAGGTAAAAACTATAGTGGTGGTAGTGATGCGGAGCATTTAAGAATTACAAACGAGGGCAATGTTGGAATTGGCACTGATTCACCCGAAAGACCTTTACATATTGCTTCCTCTACACCTTATATTGTTTTTGATGAAACCGACACATCACAAAAGTTTTCAATGGGTTCAGGCGGTGGAAAATTTTTCCTTTATGATGAAACAGATTCTGCTCAAAGGCTTACTGTTGACACATCAGGCAATGTTGGTATTGGGACAGATTCGCCTATTTCTAAATTTCAGGTTAATTCTGCAACATTCCCTCAAGTAAGAATAAACGAAACAACAGGCGGAGGAGAATCAGGTATTAGATTCCGTTCTACGAATGGGGTTAATGTTGATTTTCATGCAGATATTTTTATAGACGGAACGGGAAGCGAAGCAGGAAGAATGGGCTTCCGAGTGCCTTACAATAGTTCTGAAAAAATGACCATACTCTCTAGTGGAAATGTTGGAATTGGAAATACCAGTCCTGCTTCAAAATTAGACTTAAATGGAAGTTTAACATTAAGCGGTGCTGCTAATAACATTAATTTTACAGGCGGTGGCACTAATAAAGTTACATCAAAAACACATTTGGTTTTAGATTTTGATAGTGATAACAACCAGGCAGGCATGAGTTTCAGAATTACGCACAATGGCGGAACTGAACTTTTTAGAATAAATAATGCAGGTAATGTTGGTATCGGCACAAGCTCACCAAGCGAAAAGCTGCATGTTGTAGGAAATGCTGAAATTAGTGGCAATATAGAAACTGGCACATTCTTATCTACAGGAAACGCTACAGTAGAAGGAACATTTACCTCAGAAGGATTATTTACAACAGATAGCAAAGCACAAATAGAGGGCAGTAAAGGCAGTGCAACAGATGCTATAGCTACTATTAAAAACAAAAGCACTACCAACGAAGGTCGTTATTTACAATTCTTGAGTAGTACAGGAACTAATATAGGGCAAATTGGTCACTTAGATCAAACAGAGTCTAATTTCTTTATATCAACTTTTGGTACTGGTCTTAAATTTGAATCCTACATTACTTATAAAGCTGTTTTACCTTGCAATGAAAATGGTGCAGATAGTGACAATGCTATTGATCTTGGAAGTTCATCAGTACGTTTTGATGATGTATATGCTACCAATGGCACTATACAAACTTCAGATAGAAACGAAAAACAAGACATACAAGCCTTAACAGATGCAGAGCAAAGAGTTGCTACAGCATGTAAAGGTTTAATAAGAAGATTTAGATGGCAAGATTCAGTAGTACAAAAAGATGATAATCCTGATTCTGATGAAACAGCTAGGCTACACTTCGGAGTCATAGCCCAAGACTTACAAGATGCGTTTACAGCAGAAGGCCTTGATGCAGGTGATTATGGTATGTTTATATCTAGCACTTGGGA
>Ga0233412_10001209_pt1 | contig 13855 bp, 7 predicted proteins | sample Na_anoxic_4_MG_FD_180667 | JGI IMG/M metagenome (GOLD analysis project Ga0233412, IMG submission 180667) | Seawater microbial communities from Saanich Inlet, British Columbia, Canada - Na_anoxic_4_MG | ecosystem: Environmental > Aquatic > Marine > Inlet | place: Canada: British Columbia... | reverse complement strand
ATTTAATCGTCAACCAACACTGCATAGAATGAGTATGATGTGTCATATTGCACGAATTATGCAACATGGTGATACGTTTCGCATGAATGTTGCAGATACTAAACCTTATAATGCGGATTTCGATGGTGATGAAATGAATTTACATATGCCTCAAGATGCTGAATCTGAATCTGAATTACGAAACTTGGCAGCAGTTCCTTATAATATTATTAGTCCTGCCAATAATGCACCTATTATTGGTATTTTCCAAGATTCAATGCTTGGGTGTTATCGTTTCACACGAGAAAATGTGAAGTTCACACCAAGAGAAGCTATGAATTTGTTAATGATGCATCAACGTGTAGATGACAAAACATTATTACAATCAGATGGAATAGTATCTAATTTTGATATTCTTTCTCAAATAATGCCTCCATTAACATTAAAATATCCAAACAAGGCCTTTAAGTCGGATCAAGAAGATTTTAAAACTTCTAATAACGTATTAGAAATTACAAATGGCAAATATATTCGTGGACAACTAGATAAGGGTGTTCTGGGCGGGGGTACAAAGGGCCTCCTTCAAAGAACCTGTAATGATTTTGGTAACATACATGCAAGTAATTTTATAGATGATTTGCAAAATATTGTTACTGAATATATGAAATCTAGTTCATTTAGTGTTGGTATTAGTGATTTAAAATCAAATACAGCCACAAATACATCTATAGTGGATGTTATTACCACAAAAAAATCTGATGTAAAAGATTTAATTGAGCAAACACAATTAGGTGTATTTGAAAATAATACGGGTAAAACAAATGTAGAAGAGTTTGAAACTAAAGTAAATAATATTCTTAATAAGGCTTCATCGGAAGCAGGTAAAATTGGATTAGAAAGTCTAGACAAAGACAATAGGTTTGTAGTTATGGTAAAAGCAGGTTCTAAAGGTTCAGATTTGAATATATCGCAAATGATTTCCTGCTTAGGACAGCAAAATGTGGATGGAAAACGAATTCCGTATGGATTTGATCAACGAACACTCCCTCATTATTCCAAATTTGATGATTCTCCTGGTGCTCGTGGTTTTGTAGAAAGTTCATATATTAATGGATTATCTCCTCAGGAATTATTCTTTCACGCAATGGGTGGACGTGTTGGTCTTATTGATACTGCTGTTAAAACTTCTACCACTGGCTATATTCAAAGAAGATTAATTAAAGGATTGGAGGATTTAATGGTGGGATATGATATGACCATTCGTAATAATAAGAATAAAATCGTACAATTTACGTATGGTGAGGATTGTATTGACACGATCAAGGTTGAGAATCAATTGTTACCTCTAGCATCAATGAGCATTCAAGATATTTATTCTCATTATGCTTTGCCTGATGAAACTGGCAAAATAAAAGAAATATCTCACATGTTTCATAAAAATACGCTAAGGCGTTATAAAACACAGAAAAAGGATATGCTGGATAAATCAAAGAAATATATTGATTATATGATTAATATACGTGATGATATTGTTAAATATGTGTTTAAAAACAAGAGTGGAGATATTGTAAATTGCCAAGTTGCGTTTAGTTATATTATTAATAATATTCAAGGCCAGCAAAACATAAATGGAAATTCTATTATTGATATTACTCCATTAGACGCGTATAATATGATTGAGAAAAATTTTGAATTGTTAGAAAAAAATACTTATGTAAAACCAACCGAATTATTCAAGACACTATATTATTATTACTTGTCGCCAAAAGATTTATTAATTGTAAAACGATTTAATCAATCTGCAATGATTCTATTATTGGATACTATCAATGTTATGTATAAACGTTCCATTGTAACACCTGGAGAAATGGTTGGTATGATTGCTGGCCAATCTATTGGTGAAACAAGTACACAAATGACTCTAAATACGTTTCATTTTGCAGGTGTTGCTGCTAAATCTAATGTAACTCGTGGTGTACCAAGAATTGAAGAAATATTATCATTGTCAAGTGATCCTAAGAATCCTTCGTTAACTGTTTATTTAAAAAAGGAGGATGAAACTGATAGAGATAAAGGTGAAGCTATTATGCATATGTTAGAACACACCAAACTAATTGAATTAGTAAACAATGTTGAAATTTGTTTTGATCCTGATGATTTAAATACACTTATTAATGATGACCAATCAACATTGGAACAATATCGTGCGTTTGAAAATATGATGGATGAATGTGCAAATATACCATTCAATGATGATGCTACTGAAAAATCTAAATGGGTTATTCGTATTGAGATGGATCCTTCCAGTATGCTTGAAAAGAATATAACAATGGATGATATTAATTTTACGTTATCAAATTGTTACAACCAAGATATTTCTTGTGTATTTTCAGATTATAATAGTGATAAATTAGTATTTCGTATTAGAATGAATAATTTACTTGATAAAAGTAAACGCAGTATTTTAAAAAGTGGACCAAATTCGCTAGACCAATCAGATCAAATATATTTATTGAAAAACTTTCAAGATCAGTTATTGAATAATACAGTATTGCGTGGAGTAAAAAAATTAAATAAAGTAACTTTACGTACTATCAAGGATAATCTTGTTAATGTTAATGGAGTTTATAAGAAACAAGATATTTGGGTTTTAGATACTACGGGTACTAATCTCATGGATGTTCTTGCACTTGATTATATTGACGGCAGTAGAACCTTTAGTAATGATATTGTAGAGATATATAATGTTCTTGGAATTGAGGCTGCACGTCAAGCCATATATAATGAACTTGTTGATGTTATTGAATTTGATGGAACATATATTAATTATCATCATTTTAGTATGCTTTGTGATAGAATGACCTTTACATACAAGATGATATCTATATTCAGGCATGGTATTAATAATGATAACATTGGACCAATTGCAAAGGCATCATTTGAAGAAACACCTGAAATGTTTTTGAAAGCAGCGAGACATGGTGAGCTAGATACATTCCGAGGTGTATCGGCTAATGTTATGTGCGGACAAGAAGGATATTATGGTACTGGCGCATTCCAAGTAGTATTAGATATTGAAGAAATGAGTAAGCTGGAAGAAATTGCACGTGTTGAAATGCCAGAAGATGCTGATGACGCTATTGATAAATTATTCGGCGGTATTGAAAGTAGTGATGCACCATGTAGCACCAATAATTTAGTTATGCAAAATAATGTAGTGAGTATTAAAACCACTGACCTTGGTAGCGACAATGATTATAACCCTGGATTTTAAATTCGTACAATAATACAAATAATACAAATAATTTAAAAAATAAAAATAAATTAAAAATTTTTAATTTATTTTTATAGGATAATACTATATATATGAGTCAGACGTGTGAAACATGTACAAATATGTTATACGAAATAAATACATATGATATTTCATTAAATGAATTTAATATTGTTATCAATAATTGTAGAGACTATATTCAAGGATTTATACTTGCATTCGTTGATGAACATGGACAACCTATTATATTTGATAATTATGAAACTTTTATGAAAATTGATAGTATTTGTCAAAATCCATATGATTATTGTTACCAAAATACACCATCACATTGGTATAACCCACTTACCCCATATTATGATAAAAATTATTATACTTATACTCAACAATCTATTAATTGTATGCCTCTTAATACAGCATTATGGACATATTATATTAATACTAGAGAAGCATTAGCGTTATCTTTTAAATTAAAACATTCTCATACTGGACCTATTAGATTATATATTAATACATTTTATACACAAAAGGAACCACAATGTGCACTACAACCAGTTATATGTAATGCTATTTATAGCGATTTATATATAGGCTGTGTATGTAATCCTTGGTGCCCTGGATATATTTCATGGATGACTAATTTATATGAAAACGATGATCATCCGCCTACTTCTAATGATTATCCATATAATTTTACTTGATAATGTAATTATATAAGAAACTTAAATATATTTATAATATTATTATACCATGAACCAAGCATTTATATTTATTATCCAGAAATATCTCTTTTATGATAATGACGATAGTCAAATAAATAATAATATTAAAAAATATTTATCAAAACCATTACCCGAGATTGTACCATTTGATTTATTTTTCAACATTAACAATGAAATGATGCGATTAAATACGTCAGATGGACAAATTTGTAATAAGCAGTTTTATGTAAAACTTAATTTTTTTTATAATTTTATATCTACAAATTTAATACCCAAGTCTAAGTTTATTATATTGAATAATACAATGGATAATATTTTTAATACACCATGTGTTAAAAAATATATCATGCAATATTTTTCAAGATATCAACGTACATATAAAGCATTCTCTAAGTTAGGCTTTTTATACAAATTAAAAAAAATGCCTTATAGCAATGATTGTGATTTACTTTTAAATAAATTAGATCCTAACAACAATGATAATATCACTATTTTGGATGCAAACAGAAAATATTTATTCTCATTAACAGATTTAGTTAATATTATATATAATTCTTTATGCCATTCACCTTATTTTATTCTTTCGCCCAAATCAGTTAAAAATCCATACACCAATTTGCCATTTTCTAAAGCAAACTTATATAATATTTATTTTTTCATTTTATTTAGAAAAGTAATTGTACCTTCTATTGTACATTATTACTTTTTAACAAACTTTGATCTTAAAAAAATGAAATATAAACATCATGATGAAATGCAATCTATTGCTCTTAAACGATATGTGTATAATTCTCATTGTGATTTATTACACAATAGTATTATGGATATGATATATGAACATAATTTTAAAAGGCGTTTATTAATTCATCACGACTTTCCAAAAAGTAAATTAGTAGAAATTATGCGTCCTTATTTAACATTATACTATAAAAGCAAGTATTCTGGAACTAGGTATCAAAATACTAAGTATTATAACTTATTGCGATTTAAAATGGGTGAATTTATAAATTTTAATCCTAATTTCGGAAAAAAAATAAAAATGGATATAAATATATTTGGAAGTATTGAATCGTTTAATGATTCTCACCCTGGTATGCATTCCAATGACTACGTATTTCAAGAAAGAGTTAAAAAAAATATTGATAATTTCATAGATTCACATTTAGATTATGATTCAGATAATGAAACTAATTATTCAGACGATGAGGATGACGATGATTTTGCTTTTAGACAAATGTCATATTAACCTAATAATAAATAAAAATAAATAATTATATTTTCGTTTATATATAATTATTTATTCATCTTGTAATTTTATAATGTCTAAAATAAATCTATTGATTACTGGTGGATGTGGGTTTATTGGTTCTAACTTTATTAATTATATTTATAAGAGTAAAAAATATAATATTGTTAACTTGGATGCTATGTATTATTGTGCTTCTGAAGAAAATGTAGAAGAAGATATACGAAATAGTCAAGATTATACTTTCGTAAAAGGAAATTTATGTTCTGAAGATTTAGTTACCCATATATTAAAGGTTTATAATATACAACAAGTTATTCATTTTGCAGCACAATCCCATGTTCAAAATTCTTTTGATGATTCATTACAATTTACAAAAGATAATATATTAGGAACACATATATTGCTAGAATGTTGTAGAAAATATAATAATGTTACCAGATTTATTCATGTATCTACCGATGAGGTATATGGTGAATCTATGAATAGTATTGATGAAAAACATAAAACTGAACATTCTATTTTATGTCCGACAAATCCTTATGCAGCTACAAAAGCTGGAGCAGAGTTAATTGCTCAATCTTATAATCATTCCTATAAAATGCCTATTATTATTACACGTGGAAATAATGTATATGGTCCGAATCAATATCCAGAAAAATTAATTCCAAGATTTATTGACCTATTACAAAATAATAAACCAGTTACTATACAGGGAGATGGTAGTTCTGTTAGGGCATTCTTACATGCAGAAGATACTGCAAGAGCCTTTCAATATATTTTGGAAAAAGGGATAACTGGAGAAATTTACAATATTGGTTGTGACGAGAACATGGAATATAGTGTTACAGAAGTTGCAAAAAAACTAATCTATAAAATACAACATACAACAGATTATGATTCTTGGATTACATATATTGAAGATAGACCTTTTAACGACCAGCGTTACTATATTAGCAATCAAAAGCTAAAAGATTTGGGATGGAATGTAAATATTAAATTTGAAGATGGGATTGATGCATTATTATAACTTATAACTTATGTAATATATATAGCCATCCTCCTCCTGTACAAGAAACCATAAAGGTTTCATAGTTTTTATTTTTGCTTAAAATGTAATCTATTGCATACCAGTTATCCATTTTTTCTTTTTGAATATCTTCTATAATAATCCATCCATCATCGTTTACATTATCTAATGCAAATAGTAAAGTATTAAAATTTGCACCAATAGAATGTAGTCCATCGTCTATAATTATATCATATAAACGACTACCAAACTTTTGAGTAATACCTTTGAATGATTCTATGTCTAGTTGATCTACATAACAAGTTTTAATTCTATCTTTATCAAATAATATATTTTTGTCTATATCACAGCCAAATATTTTACTATTGGGCAAATATTCTTGGAAAGAATATAAAGAAGCTCCTGGTCTTCCCCATTGTCCCATACTAGATACTAAATCAGGATTATTTGTTCCTAGTCCAATTTCTAGAAAATTCAATTTAGATTCCCTGCCAAGTTTGTTTATAATATAAGTGTATGCAATATGATAATTATGTACTAATGGAGTTGCTTTGTCGCTTTTATTTTTATTTAATATATCAGCTAACTTATCCACGTCATTATTTGCAAAATAATCAATACTTATTATCTTTGGTGTATAGTTATTGTGTTTCAAGAGAGAATTAAGTTGAGGAATAAATAATTCTGCACCCTTTGCCCATAAATGTTTATTTAAATGATCATTCATTGATCCTGCGCTAAATCTTGTTAAACTTTCTAAAGACATTTATAAACCCTAAACAATATGTTTTTTAATCATAAACGAATTAAAAAATATATAACGAGACGACTATATAATTATATTATTTGTATATGTTTGTGATTTAAATGGTTCTGCTTGATCATAACTATTATATTTTGCATATTTATTAAAATTTGCAGGAACTAATGATTCAAAATATTCTTGAGTTATTGATGATTGCAATTTAATAATTTCATTGTCATTTAATTTATATTCTGTTTTACCAAATGAAAGATAAATTTGTGGTTCAAACATAAATGATTTTATTCTACTATATCTAATTAATTCATCCGCAATTTTTAAATAATAATTTATCTCATTATCAGCACCTGTAAGTAAATTTTGTTTTGGTATCATTAATTGACAACCTTGGTTAGATGTAACTGCACATAACGGACTATGTGTTTCACATATATCTGGATTTTTATGAATTATACATGTTGTTACTTCACTAATTAATTTATAGTCATAATCATCTACAAATATTATCATATCATTAATAAGTTCATGTAATAGAGAGATTGTGGTTTTCAATTTTTCATTATAAATCACATAAGGCAATTTTATTTCCTTTTCAATAGATTCACGAATCTTTAAATTGTCATAATCATTTAAAAGCATTCTTATTGTATTCCTAAAAACTTGAAAAAATTCAGTTTCTAGCTTTATTTTTTGAATGTATTCTTCTCTCTCTTTGTCTATTTTAGTTGTTGATGTTATAATAGCGTCGGTAGATATAAGAGGTAATCTATTTTTATCTAAAACATAATTATTATTGCGTATTTCACGAAGTTTATCATGCGTTTCAGATACTGGTACAGGCACAGATAGTTGAATAAACTGATTAGCTTCTGTTATTATACCTACAACGACTTCGTCATCTATTATTTTAAATGCTGGATTACATGGTATTTCACCCAATGTTGTTCTATATACATTCATTAAAAAACTCGTCGTTGCATTATAGTCACGCCAAATATCAGGTTCCAACATGAAAATATAATCATACTTAGAATTTATGGAAGATGGATAGCATGGAATATATCCTGACATTTCATTAGGAACAGATGTTTTCGCAACTACACCAATTACTTTACTCTGATAATTCATTACTTGTTTTTCAATATTATAGTTGTACTTTGTTAACACATCTATTAAATTATTTAATAAAATAGGTTGTTTTGCTTTATAAGTAGTTGGCATACTCGCTAATGGAGAACATTCTATATTGTAATAAGGTGTAATTACATTGTTGAATAAGTAAGTTATTTGAGGTGGGTTTACTGGATCATTTTCTTTAAATATTTTTTTTATAAATAATTGATTAGTATTTTCTTTTGGATTTTTATAATGTCTATAGCTATATATTGGTTCAAAATACATATCTTGATGATACAATATTAATGTTGGTTTATTTTCATCATACATCAAATTATTATAATGATTTGTAGGACATACTATATTTACGTTATCAGTTATGTCTATATTTTCTGATTCCAAAATAACTAAGTTAATTCCCTCTTTGAAGAGAGAATTATTTGGCGTGCAAATTAAATCCCACAAATATGTATAATCTATAAAAATATCATCATTACGTAAATAATTTATGTAATTTTCATAGGCTACGCAAACACGATTAAAATAAGATTTATCTGTTTCACTATCCGATAATTTGGAATATAGCTGTGAGTTTACATACTCTGGTTTATTTACATCTATATTCTTATTATTTTCGCTGAAATTTTCTATTAAATTCCCATTTTGGTATGTTATAAAATTATCTAAATTTAAAGTTTCTATTATTTTTTCTTTCATATCTTTAATTGATACGTTTGTACCCGTCGTAAAATAAAGAGCATCTGATATACAAGCTATAAATGATTGATTCTTATTAATTTCAACACCATGACGTAATAAACATTGTTGATTTATTTTACAAATACTATTTGTTTCATTCAATAAATGTTGAATACCAGTAGTGAGATATCCCCATCTACTTTGACTTAAAGGAAATTTACCTGGGCCTTTTACATATTCATCACCTTCAAGATCTTTTTCTTTCTTACCTTCCCCTGAACATATTTTTTTACGTTCTATTTGAGAAGGAACATCCCATTTGGAAAAACAACAAGGTAAGCAATAACCATCTGGATGGCTATCTGTTATAAAACCTGGATACAATTTGGTATTACTACCTTCTTCTCCTTTTTTACTGAACTCATATATATATTTTCCTTCTGGAACTACTTTTGCACTTAAAGGGATTATTTTATCTTCTAATCCTTTTTCTTTTATTTCATCTGGTGTAATTAATGTATTATGCTTTAAATCCCAATAACGTGGACAAATATAATAATATTTTTTGTCCGGGTCAGAACCATATTTTATAATATCACTTTTTTCATCTAAGGCATTTGGATTTGTCTTTTTAATTTTATTTAATTCTGATTCTGTTAATATTACTGGTTGACGTCTTACATTTTGTGGACATGTGCGTGAATATGAATTATATTTACCTTGTTTTTCGGTTAATATTAACGTAGGATCTCTTTTTTCAATTCTTGATTGAAAAATATAAGGATTATTTAAAGCCATTCCTTTTATATCTTGTATATCGTTATTGTTTTCATTACTATCTTTGGGTGATTCTGTTGAAGAAGTTGCTCCACCTTTTATATCTTCCTCTTCTTCGTCTTCTTCTTCCTCTTCTTCCTCTTCAGAATCATCACCAAAAAATAAATCTAACAATTTATCCCCTTTTTCCTCTTTTGAAGTTTCATCAAATATAATATCGTCATCATCTATTTCTATATCTTCATCATCTAATATATATGTATCACCATTGTCAGTTGAGTCCATAGTACGTTGATTATAAGATTTCTCATATTGAGGAATTATATCAGGTATATCTATTTCTTTTTTTTCATCATTAGAACAATATTTTTTAATATCTTTATATGGAATATCACTACTTTTTGCATCTTGAGTTAACCGAATTAAAGTGTCTATATAAATGGATAGTGTTTTTAAATATTCAATATTGTTTATATTATTAACATCTATGGTAATCTCACTATCTATTTTATTTAAAGATATTATTGTTTTAAATCCAGGATTTATTTTTATTTCAATACCTCCTGATCTAATTCCTTGTTCTACTTGTAGTTCACTCGCCATTTTTCCTAATAATTCTATGGCTGATTTTTGATTTACACCTTTGTAATTACTTATCAATGCTTCTATTATTTCTGCATCTCGTAAACCATCTTTTTGTTTTTCAATTACAAATGCCTCCATACTTGTTGTTTTATTAAAATTTGATACACGTTTAAATCTCATGTTGATATTTCCTTTTTTATCTTCATTTTCTATAATAAATATACTAGATACACAACCACTCCAGGGTTTTAATTTAATTGGCTTTGATATTTTTATTAGATACTGATATGTCATTTTTTTTATTTCAATATTATCACTTTGTAATCCATTAAATAAAGGCATTGAATATCCACTTTGTTCTAATTGACCTCTTATTATTTCTATAACTGGATTCAATTTTTCATAAAGTATATTTTCTAAACTTACCTCATCATAAAGTGATTCCAATACAGAATAAAAAATAATATCACCATTCTCTTCAAACTCACATACACCTTTTAATTCTTCAATGTAGAGAGAAACTGATTTATTTCTTCCAATTGTTTTTATTAATTTAAAGATAGTTCCTTTTGACAAACTTGGAATTTTTTCTCCATTTTTTGCAATACTATTTGTATGAAAACGATACATTTTATCTTGTCTTATTCCAGGATTGTATTTAATTAATGGAATTTCTTCTGTCGCATGATAAAATTTAAATAAAACATCCAAAGGAATTTTCCCTTTAAACTTTGGATGAATTACTAGTTTTATTTCTTTTATACCCTGTTCTTTGTAATTTAACGATTTATTACGGGTTTTATATATATCATAAAATAAGTCAACACTATCATAAAGCTCTTTTGTAAATTTATCTTTACTATTCTCAATTAACAATTCTCGTTTGTTATTTAATTCCTCTAAAGAATTTATACTATGTTCTTGTAAAAAAGGATAATAAATTTTTATTGTAGTTAGTTTATCAATATGCTCAAGCGCATTTTTTGCCGTACACAAAAATATATTATTCCCTTGTATCTCTCCACTATTTAATAATAGATGACTATTTAATGTTGTTAAGGTCTTGCGGATGTTTCTTTCTATCAATGAATCATATTTATATACTTTTAATGGATTGCATACAAAAAGATATTCATTGTCTGCGATTATTATTTTTTGCCCCAAAACTTCATTCACTATTATTTTTTTGTTTTCTAAATTTAATGATAGAATATCATCATATGTGTATATATCTTGTTCTGAAATAGGAATATCATCTAAGATTTCTTTACTATCCACGATATTTAATAAAAAATTATCTAATCTTACTCGTGTTAAAGGAACACGCTTATTTTGAGTTAAACGTTGATATAATTGCCCTGGTTTAATTTCTCTCTCTTTATTGCAAAACAAGTAAATTTCTTCAAAAGAAAATGTATTATTAAAATCGTGCATTATTTTAGATTTAATCACTCCAATAGTATCATCTATATGAATACTTTGCTGTGAAAAATGAACAGCAATATTATTAGATTGAATGTTTGCTAATTCTTCCTCATTAAATATATTAGTAAATTCTGTACTGGTAGGATTTCTTTTAAACAAATCATTTAAATCTAATGTATGATTTCCATAGAACACGTGGATATTATTTAATGTATTCTCATGTGTCAAATAATTTACCTTATATATGTTCATAATTTATCTATATATAATACTTTTTATTATTAAATCATACCATTTTATTTTTTTGTATTATTAAAATACAAAAAAATATTACATATCGTAATATGGATTATCATTTATAGTCATTCCACAATATTCTTCAGGGGTTTTTTTATAATCTTTTGGATCATGTAAATTTGCTTTTTTGGCATTTTCTAGTAAAAATTTAAAATTTTCCCAAAATTCTTTCTTATGACCTATTGATGTGGTCATTACATGCGCTAGTTCATGATATCCAACAAATGTAAGTGTGTCTAAATCTATTAATTTTGTTCCATTCTTTTTCTTATTCAAACAAAAGGCTATTTTTTCTCCTTTATTTTCGCTATATGCTGTTAACTCACTTGTTGGTAATGTTTCATTTATTTTTTTTGGATTAAAACCTTCTACAAGCTTTTTCACACGAGGATCATCAGGATACTTATTTTTCAAATAATATACTAATAATTTACACTTTTTTGTAACATTTGCTAATAAATCTGCAGACATTTCCATTTTTTCTCTCTCGCGTACGCAATATCGGTTTCCATCTACTGATGAAATTATACATTTTAAGTTATATGCATCTGATTCATAGTATACTTTTAAACATACCAATAAAACGAGGGCTATTATAGTATATCCAAATATATCCTCCTTCATATATTTACCTACTATTAAAGTTTATCAAATTAATAAAAATATTAATAATATCTAAATAATAATCCATACCCGCTGTAACAAAATCACCATAATAATCTTTTTGAATTATTTTATTAGTATCGTAAATAATATAGATCGCAAAAAGTATTATTGTTACTAAAGAGAAGCCCTTTATATTAGAACTATAATTTGTCGTAAATAAGGAGACGACTCTTACCACAATTAATATTAACAATGCTATCAATAACATAAATCCAAACCTACTACCAAGCTTTATACCAAGAGCCAAGAGAGAAAGACCCATTAAAAACATTGTCCCAAATATGGCGCCAGTGCTTACTAATGCCATCTTGATCAAATTAGGGTCAACACGCTGTCCTACAAAAGATAACATTATACAAAATGTCACTGAAAATACCGAAAACAACAACAATTTCAAATAGATTGCCATAGGAACAAACGCCATAATTGTAATTATTCCTATTTGAATTAAAAATAAAAAGAATATTTTGAAACCATAACTCATCTGTTTTTCTTCATCTGTTGTAGGATTATAATTCATCATTATATAGTAGGTAATTCCTAATTGGGATATCAGAGTTGCAAACACTTTCACTAAAAACTCTTTTTTATTATTCAATAGTTCAAATAGATCTATGGGTAGCCCTCCTCCCTTCATTTTTTTTGATGTACCACCCATTATAGTGTCACGAAGATTTGATGTTGCGTAACGCATTATATAATATTATGATATTTTATATACTATTGTATCGGTTTGTACTAAACATTATAGAAAATGATATAATAACGATATTATATCATTAATTTACAATATGATTTATCCGTGTATAAAATTACTGAGCAGCACCTGCACCAATCTCAAGAGGAGGACGCATGAAATCAGGCTCTATAGTAGACATATTCCATGGTCCAGTATATTGTTGGGGGTTTGGTGGTTCAGAGCGAATCTGTTGGTTAGCATTACGTAAAGATTGACCAATGGTATCAATTCCAATATGATAACCAGCCTTTAATAAATTCACATTAGCTAATTCACCTTTACCAGAAGGGTTTAATTGAGCCCATTGTGTGTTGCCATCCTTAGGTAAAAGATCGGCAGGATTCTGAACTGCATTATTGCAGGTAGAAATTCCGGGACCACTTGTTTGAGCTCCATTGGCAGAAGAATAAACCTCGTTTTGCCCTTGAGGTTCAGCAGGTTGAACTGCAGGTCCATTAAAATAGGCAGGATTTAATTTACTATTAGGTAAACCTTCTGATCCTGCACTACCTTTGTTAGATAAATACGAAGCAAAGT
>Ga0233412_10001208_pt1 | contig 13855 bp, 15 predicted proteins | sample Na_anoxic_4_MG_FD_180667 | JGI IMG/M metagenome (GOLD analysis project Ga0233412, IMG submission 180667) | Seawater microbial communities from Saanich Inlet, British Columbia, Canada - Na_anoxic_4_MG | ecosystem: Environmental > Aquatic > Marine > Inlet | place: Canada: British Columbia... | reverse complement strand
CAGCAAAATATATTTGATTGGTGGATCGAAAAAATTATATACAACTATTACAAATAAATATGCACATCATTTTTTGGACAAAGAATCTGTTGATAGATTGTGGAAAGTAAAGTCTGCATCTTCTGGCCTTGTGGCAATAACATATTTTCTTGATCGTTTTCCTGATTATAAAATAATATTAGTTGGTTTCAATTTTCATAAAGATCAGAGAAAATTACGATATCATAATTTTGCTCAGGAAGAATTAATTATAATAAAATTAATAGAAAATAATTATCCGATTGAAATATGGAATTAAATATCATATATATATATATATATATATATGATTGACTCAACATGTGCAAATATTATAAACAAAATATTATATAATCAATGTCGTAATAATCAATGTCGTAATAATCAAACTTTACGTATGCAAAGTAGTTATTATTTAGATACTCCTACAATAAGTTCAATTTATAAGAAATTTATCGAAGATATTAACCAAGATGTATTTGGATTAAAAATTATTGGAAAAGGACCAGGTGGATATGTACCAGTTACTGATACAGAAAAAGCAATTATCAATGGAGAATTAGATTGTGCATATACGGGATTAGGATATTCAATTCAGCAAAGTGAAATATTAGAATTATATACTTCTGTACCATTCGGTTTTCCGGGAGATGCATATATCTCATATATTTTACATGGAGGAGGTCTTGATAGATTGAATCAAGTAGGTGCAGAGCTAGGTCTATATTATTATCCAATGGCACTTTTACCACCTGAAACAGGAGGCTGGTTTAATAAGGAAATCAAAAATACGAGTGATTTTAAAAATATTCGTATGCGTATATACGGAATAGGAAGATCAATAATTGAAATGCTTGGAGGAAAAGGAATATTTTTAGCGCAAAATGATATTATACCAGCCGTTAATGCAGGACTTGTGGACGCTGTTGAATTTAGTACTATAGAGATTGATGATCATCTAGGGCTACCTAGTATTTTTAAATATTGGTATTCTCCGTCATGGAATCAATATTCAACAATACTATATTTTGTAATAAACTTAAAAGTATGGAATAATTTAAGTCAAGCACAGCGAGATTCTATTCATGAAATACTATTAGCAAATTTATACAATAAATATATCGAAAATAATCGTACTCAATATAATTATTTAATTAAATACGAAAATAAATTAAGAAAATTTCCACCGAATGTTTTGCGTGATATGAAATCTGCATTTAAAAAAATTTTAGATGAAAACAAAAATTTAAAAAATGAGTATTATAATATGAAGGATTATGTAGATAAATATCTTACATATGAAAAAATAATGCATATTGATAACGTGTAAAAATATTTAATTTAACCATGGACTAAAATTAGAGATTCCTAATTGCGATCTTTTTTCATTGAAAAAATCAATTACTTCCTCATTTTTATATCTCATACTGAAATGTATAAGCATAAAATGGACCTCCGGATATTTTACAATATATTGAACCAATTGTTTCCAATGAATATGTTTATGCATTGGAGCAAATTCTTCATCACAATTACGTAAATATGTACATTCTACAATTATTGCCTGATATTCAAAAAGTTCTGGATAATTTTCGAATATTTTTATTGATGTATCTCCGATATATACAAACTGTTTCAGATAAATTTCATTTGTAATAGATACCCCATCTTTTCTTAATAGCGCAATATCTTTTCCTGAAAAAGTGCGATATTCATCTTTTAGTTTATTTCTCTGCTCGATGATCCCATATGCAAGACAACCTACACTATGATCACATTTATATGTCTTTATTAGAATATTTTTACCAAAATTATATTCCATATTAGGTTCCCATCCTTCGATATTACATCCGGTTACCGATACATGTGAATTTTCAGTAAAAAGCTGGAATGAAGAATTTAAGTATTTGTTAAACATTGTTTTTTGAGAAAATGGAACAATTACTCTGAATGGTTCAGATGATTTCCAGTTTGTTATTACCATCGGAAGCATACAACAATGGTCGCTATGACAATGTGTAATTAATACTATTTTCGGCGAGTGATACGTGGATATGCCAGCATCAAATAAAATACCCAACTCGGGGACATAAAATGATGTTCTTTCTGCAGCCCTTGAATGACCAGAAATAGTATATGGTGTATTAGGGAGTTTTTCCCTATAATCCCAAATGTGTGTGAGAGTATTTTGACCATCTTCTGTTTGGGAAAACATTATGGTGTATTAGGATGACAATATTTCATTGAATAAAAAAATCAATATTTTTTTATATTTAAAAAATAAAACTTGATAGATATATATAAGTGTATGGAACGTAACGAAGATAAAGAATGTGATATTATGGCCCTCAAGAATATTGATTTTGAAGAATATCTCAATGATAATAAAGTAGAATCTTTTGATTTAGTGGATGAAAATCTGATTTTTAATGTTGATGATGAATGGTGTAATTTAGATGATAGCATTGAATTAGTCGAATCGCACATTAAAACATCAATCCCCGGAGATATTGAAGTAAATAAATTTGTTGATATAACTGGTTTAGTTCCAGATTATGATTCTCTAATAATTTGGAAATTTATAGGCAAAGAATTGAATCATGAAATGAAACATTATATTGTTAAAACGAACAAATATCCTGATATATTGTTTATGTTTACCAATATAAAAAAAAATAAAAAAACTGGAAAGACTTCTATAGATATATATATTGAGAAAAATTTATTTGATATTTTTAGTAAATATCCTTCAATAATTGATATTGATAGCATAGATATCAATTCCACAATCGTAGAAAAATACAATTATTTTATACAAGTATGTTATGAAAAATGTAAACAAATAATTGATGATTTAATGCCTGAAATGATTAAATCCCAAATAATCAATAATAAAATTAATATTGGTAAAATGTTTGATATTTATATCAAAGAGGATCAGAGAAGATTATTAATGGATAAATTAATAGAAAAATATCCAGATCTCAAAGATAATGAATCGATACAAAATTGGATTATTCCGCCACAAACATTAGAGGGTGATATTTTTCATGAACTCGATAATTGTAGTGTGATGTGGGTTAAAAATATTATTTGTCAATATAGTAAAGAAAAATATCCTGAATACGAATCATTCTTTAATAAATTTTATGAACTCGAAACTCCAATTGTTATAAGTTACGGATTTATCACTAAAAATAATAAATTAATTAAATCGAATGATTTATATAAAGGGACATCAATTGATGGTGTAACATTTGTTCTTGTTTGGGTAAATGAAATATTTATGTCAGAAACTTCATATAACCAAAAGGTATACTATTTACCCCGTCTTGTTACGGATGCATTTGATAAATATAATTCCAAATTATCAATTATTGATAAAATATATACTAAATATTTAAAATTTGATAAAGAATATTTAGATATTTTTAAGGATACAGTGAATCCATTATTCGAGATGGATAATCAGATAATGGTTCACTATCAGGATACAGATAATGGTAGTTGTACAATGTTTTAGAGTAAATGCGTAAAAAAAAATAAAATAAAATTTTGTATATGATAAAATGGAAATAGATTCATACTTAGTTTTTGGAACTTATATTCCAAATTTAATTTCCAAAGAATTATTTAAGATTGTATCATGTGAAACGATTGATGGTTTAGAGGATGCTAATGATACAATAAGAAAAAAATTTGGATTAGAAATTTTGGAAATAAATTATCCAATAGGAATTACAGAAAATAATTTTCATATTGAGCAGAGATATTTTTTAAATATTATACTTGAAAATTGTGAAGGAAACGTATTATCATTACAAAAATTACGTAGCGACAATATTGATGATAAAATTGAAACGTTTAAGAGATTTTGCGAAACGTTGGGTATTAAAACAAATGGTCCAATGTTATTTTCTATTCCATATGTAAGATATTTGTCAAATATTACCAAAGAAACCGATGCAAGTGAAACATAATCAAATAATTTTTATAATAGAGGAGAAAAATACATCTCGAAGTTTGTTTTCTAGAAAAAGTTGATAAATATAATATAGGCCCGCAGCAAATAACGAGATTGCAAACATAAGAATTATATCAATATTTTTAGTTATTTGAGTCAATAAACATAGTAACCATGATATGAAAAAAATAATAATAAATACACAAATATTTATAAAAAATGGAGATATTTTGTAAGTGTACTTTGTTAATCCGGTCTGTTCATTATTGACTAGAATAAAATCGAACAAATCATTTTTATTATTAATATCTATTTTTTTGACAAATATTTTATCATATTTTTCAAATATATTTTCCAAATGATTTTTTTGTTTATTATTTGTTGACCAAATATGAATATTATGATTTTTTGAGATATTTATAAGTATATTTTTATAATGATTGAAATGAATAGCTGGGATAAAAAAAAAATTATTTACAGGATTTGAGGGTATTGTTGTATCATTTAAAATATAAAAATGAAGTTCCATTTTTATATTTTAAATGATTTTATTTTAAAATACCACAATAGGTAAATTTTTTCATTATTATACTCTTTCACCTAAATAAGCTAAATGATATTTTGATAAAAGTTCATCCAAAGTCATTTTGATTAATTTTGTTTTAAGATCTTTATCGGAATCTTTAGCTGCAAATCGTGGAGTATCAATTGATATTGGTCCTCGACCCAATGGGCATCTTGAATACAGTAATTTAATAGTTCCAAAAAAAGTATTTATTTCATGTATTTCCGCTTGTTCAAATAGGTCATCTGAACAATTTATTGTTACAATTTTATCAACTACATTGTGTTTTACTGCAATTGCCCCATATAACCACCAATCATGTTCAGTTTTTGTTTTGAAAACTTTTGGATCCATGTTAATCCTTTTGGCTTGATATAAATTTATTGATTCATCCATATCATCAATCATTCTAATATAATTTTTTACATTCATAGCTTGTCCGTTTAGTGAAAACGCCATCTGATGTTGCATTAAAATAGAATTTGATAAAGCATAGCGATTATCACAATGTTGCAATATAATAAAAGCCATTGACATAGATAAATCTGCAATACAAGTAACTGTTTTATTTTTTGCTCGAAGACCATCCAATGCATTTATGAAAACTTCTCCTGCACCCACACTCCCACCATATGAACTAATATAAATATACACTTCTTGTGTTTTAATCTTATAAAGTTGTACAATTGCTTTAGAAATTAATTCATCTGTTATTTCAAAACGTAGTGTAATAAAATTATTACTATTAAGATTAACTACATCATTTGATAGATCTTTACAACTACAGTTACATAAAAAACTTAAAACAAAAAATAATGCAATATTATTAATATTTCTCATTTTATAAATTAGTAATTATGTTTTAAATAATTATTTTTTCATAAATTAATATTTTATTTATATAAAGTTCCATGACTGATCGTGTTCTTTTAGAGATAAGGAATCTTTCTAAAAACAATAAGAATATTAAATCAGATATTGAAAGAGTGGAGAGAATCTATTTAGAAGAAAAGATTAAATCAATAACTGATGAATCAAAGTATAGCATATTACTAGATAAATACAGTGCATTAAAATCGTTATCAAGAAAAATTATTAAAAAATATGCGATGCTTCTTGATAATTCATCTGATAATAATATTCTCGAAAAAATGATTTCAACAATTAATATCACAAATAGTTTAAAAAATTGTAAGAAAACAGAAATCCCATCAGATAAGATAATAGAAAAATCTAAATCTAAATCTAAATTTAACTCTAAATCTAAATCTAAATCTAAATCTAAATCTAAATCCGAATCCGAAATAAAAAATAAACAAATTATTGAGACAGATTCAAGAGAAAATGAATATAAATTTAAAATAAAAGAATTAGAGAGAACGATTTTAGAATTAAAACAGGAAAATATATATCTTCAGAGTCGACCAAATAATAATATAACGAAAGGATACATAAATTATATAAAGAAAAAGCAGGAGCAGGAGCAGGAGCAGGAGCAGGAGCAGGAGCAGGAGTCAGAGCAAGAGCAAGAGCAAGAGCAGGATCAAGAGCATGAGCAAGATATAGATGAAGAGTGTAATGAGATAAATTTTAAATTAAAATATAACCCAATGTATTCAGATTGTAGGGAAAGCATAAAATCAAATATAAGTGCGGAGTGTTTTGAAAAAGATGAATATACTAATGAAAGTTATGATGTTGAAGATGAAGTATCAGAATGTGTTGTGGATGACCAGTTTAATAATTACAATGAAGATGATGGTGAAAAAAAATTCTGTGAACATTTATTATCTCTTTTTGAGGAAATTCAGGGTATTATTTTTGATAATAAAAATCATGACCGTTATGAAAAAAAAATTTTACGAATCATAGATGTATATAATGCTTATAGAAAATATTTATCATATTATGTTAGTATGGACAGACTTCAATACATTGACAAAATAATAATAGGTATTAATGTTGATAATATTTGTGATAAAAAATTATGGGATTTTTATAAAGATATAAATGAAATTATTTTTGATCCATACTTAATGTTGGCCTAATAATTTTCATTCTGGCCATATAATTTATACACTCGTAATGGATTTTTACGACCTAAACGGTGAGCTCTACCAATAACTTGTGATTCTTGATCTGTTGACATTTTATGCATTAAAATTACAACATCTGCCGTTTCGATATTAAGTCCTGCTCCAGAATATGTTGCATTTAAATACAGTGATTTATTTTTTTTTGACTTAAAATCATCAATAATTTTTGTAATAGACGTCGAACTACCAGTAATAGGAATTAATTCTCCTCGACCTACGTTAGTATAAATTGTTTTAAGTTGTTGGAGATTACATTCATATTCGGAGAAAATAAGAATTGAGGAATCTTTACTAATTTTAGTTTCCAGAAGCCATTCTAAATTTTCTTGCTTTGAGTGTTCTACTGTATTATATTCTTTTACATTATCGGATTCATCAGATCCATTTGTATCAATGTCTTTTATATATATCAAATTAGACATATCAAAATGTTGTCTACAAAGAGGGCATTCCGATTTTTGGGAATATGTAAAATAGCTTGTTAACGATGTTAGATCAAATTTATTCTTACAACATGGAACAATCACTGGATTTTCAATTTCATCATATGAAATTGGATCAATGTTACTACTCTTAATACGATCTTCAATCATTTCTATTTTTTTCCATAATCCTTTAATTTTATCCTCAGTTTTCTTAATTGATTCGACTTTTTGTGCATCTGATGAATACTGAATACTATGTTTGAAAGCAAGTCTCAATTGTTCGTTATGTAACTCTTTCTTTATGCTTTCACATACATTATCAATAATGTTTTTTGTATTACATACTTTGATTTTAAGAGCATTCACAACCCCATCGGTATCACCTGCAAAAAGCATTTGTTTCAACTTATTACTAATAAAATCATTAATTAGACTAACAGTTTGATTAGGTTTACACAGAATAATTTCTTCTATTAAATTTGGAATATTAATACTTTCGTCAATGAATTTGTCAGCATTTTTAATAACATATATGCATTTTACAATATCTCCTGATATGTCATGCATTTCATCATGTAAAAATCCACAATTTCTAATACTATACATATCATTCATCGATGAACTAATAAACCAATTAAAATTAGAGGGTAAACTAGGACACGATGGAATATTTATTGTATGAACTTCGTCAAAAATAATCCGACTAAAAAGACACAACGGACGTTTATTTAGTTGTTTAAATTTGTCATACAGAGATCCCACATAATTATCTGCGAATGCTCTAAACATTGTTGCGGATATTAATATAAGTTCAATTTGATCAAATATTGTTTTAAAATCATCAAATGTTTTATACTTTTCAAAGTCTGATTTTCTCTGAAAAAACATAGTCGATAGATTAGTATGTTTTACTATATACTGTTTCCACTGATTAAATATATTATGAGGAACAATAAGAAGATTTGTTTTGAATGTAATATCATTTGTATCACAAAACCCTAATATATGTGATTTTGCAGAAAATATTTTGGTAATTGGTCTTTTCATAATAATTCTTGGTTGATCTGCAATCAAAGATAAAATTACAAACGATTTACCTGCACCTACCTTATCACAAATAACTCCTCGACGTGTGTATATTCTTGTATCCATTCCAACACCTAAATCAGAAGGATAAACATATCTGTATGAATATTGTGCAGTTTCATTCCATTCCTCGACATTTACCAACATACCATCATTACTCTCTAACTTTTTTGCATATTGCAAAAGAGTTAGTTGATGAGGTTTTAATGGAATTGACAAACGTTCCGGCTGTAATGCTTTTGGACAATTACTATCCAGAAGGGTATACGATTTAGTTGACATAATAGAATTATGTTTAGAATACGCGTGATTTTATTCAATTTTTATTTTTTCGGAAAAACACGGTTATCTTCTGAATAAGGATAATGGATAGTAAAACCATTAATTCAATGATTGCAGGGAGTATATCCGGGATTGCCGAAGCAATCTCAACATGGCCCATGGAAAATATTAAAACACGAATGCAACTTAAAGAGGGTAAAAAATTAAATATGCACGATGTATATCCAATTATAAAAAATGAGGGATTTTTCTCTTTATACCGTGGTATAACACCAATTTTATGTTCAAATGTTCCAAAAATTGCGCTTCGTTTTGTAGCATTTGAAAAAGTAAATGAAGGTATTAATAAAATAAATCCTGATTCAAAATTAAATCCGCTTTACGCTGGAATGACAAGTGGATTAATTGAAGCATCATTAATTACTGTACCATCGGAAACAGTTAAAACACGTTTTATAGAAAAGCCACATGTTAAAATTGGTAATATCATAAAAAGTGAAGGAATAACTGGTATGTATAAAGGGTATTGGCCAACTGTTGGGAGACAATGTATGAATCAGAGTAGTCGTTTTTTCTTTTATCAAAATTATAAGGATTATTATAAGAAAACCTATCCAACAAGAGAATTTGGAAAAATAGAGTCATTTATGTGAGGTACTAGCGCCGGTTTATTATCAGTTTTTGTTAGTCAACCTTTCGATGTAATGAAAACACGTGGTCAATCCTTTACTAATGGAAAAGATTCATTGAGTAATATAGCAAAAACTATCCACGAAGAGTTTGGATTGCGTGGATTTTGGAGGGGATCGATTCCAAGAATTCTACGGGTTGCACCAGGTCAAGGTATTATGTTTTTAGCATATGAATCAATTATGAAATATTTAGAAAATAAGAAATAAATTATATCTCTTTAATATATATATATATATGTTAAAGTTACATCCTGTATGTGCATTAATAGTAGTAATGATTACAATACTTTATTTAGCTGTATACGGAAGATCATTATATAACGAAGGTTTTGAATCATTTTATTATCCCAAATATTGCAAAGACTGTAATAGAGTAGGAAGAAAAGGAGAGCAAGCGTGTATGGCTTGTCAAAATTGTGGTTGGTGCGTAGATCCCAACGGTTATGGAAGTTGTGTATTAGGTGATAATACTGGGCCGTATTTTGCGGATTGCAAACAATATTATTATAGCGGAGGTGTTGGAGTTGTTAACTCTCCAGTTGGACCCGCTAATCCTCCATTCTACCAATACTTTGTTCCATGGTATGGGGGTCAATTTAACCCAAGCCAATTCAGTAATGTCTCGCTTAGACAATTAGGACCATATACACGTGTCAATCAGTATGGGAGACCAAGAAACATGCGTCGATGGAGGAAACGAGGAAATAGAAGATATGTCAGAATGCCTAATAATTAGGATATAAAATATTTTTTACATAATTTTGTAACCGACTTATCATTGTAATAATCATTTTGTTCATTATATTTTTCTGAAGGATTATAGAAAAGTGGAATCCCAGCTAATGTTTTTTCAGATACTATAAAAAATAATTTAGGTGTTTTATCATTTGGTATTATAACAATTTTTCCGGGATCTTCAAAAATTCCATGATCATTTGTTAAACAGTTTTCGTATATATTATCATTTAAATTTTCAATAATTTTAATATTTGAATCAATATTAAATTGTAGTGTATAAACACAATTTTTAAATATTTTAAGATTTTGATAATCATGATATAATTCCAGTTTTTCTAGAAGATTACATGTATATATTATTATTGAATGATCGGTTGGATAAAGAGTACTATTATAAAGAAAATGATTTACATCAATTTTACATACAAAAATATTTGAATCAAATGGTAAATGAGTTAATGGAATTTTATCTATTAAAGAAAAATTTATTTCATATCCCAATTCATATAAAACAGTTGCGGTAAATATAGTCAAACAGTTATATTCATTATCTGAAGTATTCATTAATTCATAATGAATTCCCGGAATGATTGAGAATGGCTCACTATTTTTTAAAATAAGCTTATTAAAGTAGTTAAAATGACCCATTTTTTTATCTAATGGAATACCATCTGTTATAATATTATATGTATCGTAAAAAATATTTTTTAAACGATCGCTGCAAATAAGTGCGCATTGATCGTTTGATACATCAATATTTATAGTCGAATTATTTTTGGCACATTGAAAATATCCAAATCCCAGGCAATGTATAAGTTCATGTAATATTGTTTGAGCGAGTGTCAAATTTTCAGAAGCATTCTTATTAGGCTTTATGTATTTTTCATTTATATATAAGTATGAAGAAATGGGTAAAAAATATTTCCTATTATGATTCATAATAACATCTTTTAGTAATGCTTCACCAATAACTTTTGCATCATTCTGTTTTACATGTATGTTAATATCAATATAATATTTTTGGTTATTAAAAAACCGATGACTTGGGATAAAGTTGTTTAAAAAATTTTTAATAATATTTAATATGTCAAAATGATGTTGGTACAATTTTTTCTCACATTGATTTAAAAAATAAAAGCGAAACTTAATTGTACCACTTTCAAGATCTGTGTTTATACTATTATTTTTGCTGATAAATGATGAAATATCATCGGAAATAAATAATTTTGCATTATTTTCAATACTTGTATTTGTTTCTTCATTTTCCAAACAACAGTTCTTTTTATCATTTATAGTTTTAATTAAGTTTGGATGAAGCAATAAATTATTTGGACTATTACTATTCATTAATGTCGTTTATAAATATATTTATTTTTTATATAAAATAAATATATGTATGTCCTATATTTCAATCAAACAAAAATTTTAGAGTCAGAAACACAAATGATTGCTATTGAAGATATGGATGATTTAGATATCCAAGATACAAACTTAACAATATTAACTCCTCACAAAGATTTAATAATTACAATTAAAAATGAAAATAATGAAGAAATATTTAATTATAAAATAAATTATTTGCTTGAAGGTCTTGAACATGTAAAAAAACAATTAAATGATAATAAAGTAATGTTTGTACATTGGGATCCATATGAAGAATTGATGAAATGTAAATATTCTGTTTTAAAAAATAAAAATAATTTATATCTTAAAACAATAAAAATTATACCATAACCTATGGGAGTTTTTTAATAAAATTATTTAATTTTGACAAAACATGTCTAAGAAAATGTTTTTCTAAAGAACCTCCATTTTGTTTAATATCATTTGTAATATTTTTTTCGGAAATATTAGACACTGATAGCAATTTATTGAGTCGTATTTTTAATACTCCATATTCGTTTGAGCAATTATTTTTTACACATTTGGTGAACTCTTTTCCAAATAGTTTTTTTTCTAAAGAATTACATGATTTATTCCATTTTGCTATTTCTTTGGAGTTCAGTTCATGTGATTTAATTTTATTAATTATATCGAATGAATTAACCTGAAATTTTTGTAATTCAATTATGACATGTGGTATACATTTATTTTCCTCAATACATTCTTTAAATGTTAAATTCATCTTCTAATTTAACTGTAGAAAATTAAATTTTTTTTTCGAATTGTTTAAATATTGATTTCTTACATTTTTTGGATATTGTGATGTTATATTATTTTTAGTCCGTGGTTTGGTAACATATAATATTATTGGTATTTGATAGAAAACGTTCTTATATGATAAATTACGATTTAACCACATCCATAGATCACCATTCCTATACTTTTTATATAAATTAAAATAAAGTCTATCAATATATTCTAAATCAGCTGAATGTCTTGATGATTCATCATAATATCCGTTTAAATCTAAAAGTTTTCTATGATAAAAAGCGGTAACCATTCCTATGTTGCATTTACTTTGATCAATTAATTCGTTATTATCGTCAATATTTGTTAGACTAGTGATGTTAGAGAAAACTACGCATACTTTACGAGATAAGTAAAAATCCAGCTGTGTTTTAATACGAGATGGACGTGAAACATCATCAGAATCTTGAAAAGTAATAAATTCACCCGTAGATTCACGTAAACCTATATTTCGAGCAAAATAAACACCACGATTACTTTTAAGTTTAATAATTTTGATTTCAATTCTACTTATTTTCGAATATTTATCAATAATATTCGTAGTATTATCTGTTGATTTATCATCTACTATAATAAGCTCTATATTGGTATATGTTTGATTTATTATTGATTTAATTGCGAGATCGACTGTCGATTGTCCATTATACACCGCTAAAATAACAGATACTTTTGTTAATTTAATATTATATTGTATCGAGTATATATTATTTATATTTTTAAATAATTCAACTATTTCACAATTTTCTAACTTAATATTCAGATAATTATTTATATTATTTATAAAAGATTCATGATTAGATATATATTTACATAAATGATTCTTTTTTAAATATATATCTAAATTTGTTGGTTCATCTAATAAAATACATCCTGTTTTTGGACATAAGGTAAAATCTGAAAGATTATATTTACAAAATTTTGGATAAAATTTTTTATTTTCAATTTTTGCAATTTGTATTAATTCTATATCATTAAATTGTTCATTGTTATTTTGAAAATATTCTCCAGTATCGTTAGTATTATAAATAAATATAAATGGAAACATATTAAACATGATAATATTATGTGAAAACATGGTATTCAAAATATCGAAAGTAAGTATCATAAGATATTGAAATAATTAAATTTTTTGAAATATACAAATGTAATTATCTCTCTCTTCAAAAAATTTAATTATTTTAATATCGTTCCGATCAAATAATTTTCTAAATTCATATTCTTGAAAAAGATGATAAAATCGTTTATATGTTTTTTTGTTTTGAACATCACTCCAATTTACGAAATGTGTATCTTCTAGATCATTAGGGGTGATATTTTTCCATACTTGAATATAACATAGTCCATTCGGTTTAAGAACTCTAATGATTTCATTAATGCTCGTAGTCCTATCATCTTTTAGATATAAATGGTGTAGTACTGCAATTGATAAAACAACATCAAATGTCTCACTTTCATAAGTAAGAGCTCGTTGATCAGAAAAAGAAACCTCTAAATCACGCCCTTTACATATGTCAATAAATTTGGGTATTATGTCACAACCAATTATTTGAAGTTCGGGACGGTATCGCATATTTCTACCATTACCACAACCTATTTCTAAAATATTGCGATGAATTTCTGGAGATAGACTATTGATAAATTTTTTTACTGATGGCCATACATATCCACGTGTTTGATCAAATTGTTCTGCGATTTGTTCATAAACATTTACTACAAATTCTTGTTCAATTTGATGTAAGGTCATTGTTTATTATTTTTCCTTTATTATATTTATTATATTTATTGTATTTATTTTGTTC
>Ga0233412_10001207_pt1 | contig 13858 bp, 20 predicted proteins | sample Na_anoxic_4_MG_FD_180667 | JGI IMG/M metagenome (GOLD analysis project Ga0233412, IMG submission 180667) | Seawater microbial communities from Saanich Inlet, British Columbia, Canada - Na_anoxic_4_MG | ecosystem: Environmental > Aquatic > Marine > Inlet | place: Canada: British Columbia... | reverse complement strand
AACTATACTTAGATTTTTTTCAACTGGTTATAATCTTTAGTCCCCATAAATATGAGTCTCACCGTAATTTGATACATTAACACCTTCCTTTACACTCAAACCCAAAACGTTCCCTAAAACAGGTCTTACTACCCAACTCATTAAAAGCATTGCTACTATTACTGCCAAAACATTCATCCAGAACTTATTATCCAACATTATAAACTATACTTAGATTTTTTTCAACAGGTTATAATCTTTAAGCCCCAATACTAGTAGGTACAATCAATTTCAGTACCACAATTACGTTTAAGACCTTCCTTTACACTCAAACCCAAAACATTCCCTAAAACAGGTCTTACTACCCAACTCATTAAAAGCATTGCTACTATTACTGCCAAAACATTCATCCAGAACTTATTATCCAACATTATAAACTATACTTAGATTTTTTTCAACAGGTTATAATCTTTATTCAGTATTATTAGAAAAATAAGGCATCCAACCCTTTTTTATCCATTTATCAACACCTTCGTTTGACATTTTTACACTTGAACCCAAAATACCATCTATAATCATTCTTTTATTATTTTCCATTATATCTCTAATTCTCATTCTATATTCTTCTTTGGTTAAATCCTTATTATCTTTAAAATCTCTTTCAATAAATTTATTTAACCAGTCATATATCTTTTCTTGATTTTTTGATAATTTATTACCATTACTCATATATGTCCTATATTGATAAGTCAAATTATGTTGTGCTTCTTCCAGTGAATTAAATGGTTTATGGATATTTACCTTTATTTTGTAACTACGCGTTCCACCTTTCTTACCTTTTCTTGTATTAACCCTTCTTTTTTTACCTCCATTTTTAACATAGGACTTTCTTACTTTCTTTGTTCTTGACATATATATACTATTCCTATATTTTTCCAACAGGACTCAACAAAAAATTAGTATATACAAAATCATTGATTCCAAACTATTTACTCTTTCTTCATCAATGTTCTTATTAATATAATTGGGTTTCTTGCTATATCACCATCTACTAAATCATAACACACATAAACTTGCTTTTGGATCGGCATATCAGCCTCAAAATTATCCAGATTAACCTTAGTCATATCAAAACCTGTTGAACCACGCAACCTATTTAACTCATTATAGAGCTTATTTTTATCATATGATTCATTAACATGAAGTAGTCCACACTTGACTAAACCAAACTCATTCAGATTACTTTCTAAAAACGGATTTCGCTGGTATTTTAAATTTTGATCCTTTTTTACTCTACTCCAAAATTTATCTACATTTTCGTTATCTCCAATATTAAACTCACTAATATCAACGTTGAAAATATCAGGTCCTGTTAACTCCCCCTTGATATTTGTTAATCCATCAACGAATTCAGGTCTTACTAATGTCAAACTTTTTTTTATACTATAGTTCTTATTATACTCAAATGGATCATTATACCATCTTTCATATAGACTAATAGAGTATTCACATGTCCTAAACGGACCCGTTTTATGACCATTTTCTAACTCTTTCTTCCAATAACCCGTCATCCTTCCAACCAATCCTTGAATTTGAGCATTAATGTTATTTAATGTTTTTTTTGTCCCTCCACAATACTCCATTATTGCTCCTATTTTTAACTTGTATTCATTCGGGATCAAATTCGCTCTACGAAAGAAACCCTTAACAATCAGTATCACATGACGTTTCCTCACATCTAAATAATCAAATATGCTACTGATCTCTTCAGTCGTAATGATATTTGTTGAACTATACTCTAGAAACATCACTTCATCACCAAATAAACGACACGCTTCTTTTACATAACTCTCCGTTTTCTTTAAGACACGAATTATATGAACTCTATAATTATCACCATAGTTTTTTACTATATCAGTCTCAATCCATTGCGCTGCATCCTTAACAGAAATAATCGGTCTATAATTACGAATAATACCCATCTCTGTTAAATCTTTGTGACTCACATATGTATCAGGAATTGTCATATGATAGAAATCATGAATACCATTATCCCATCTCTCCAACTCACTCAATTGTTGCTTCATTGTTGCACTCACAATTACAAACCTGATATTTCTCTCATACATACTCCTAATGTTAAACAAATCATGCCTTTTTAAAATTTTGTTCAATCTATGTGAAATTTTATCACCTGTATCAATCTCATCAATAACAATTAACCCATTCATCATTGTTTTCAATTTATTATCAAGTTTTTCAGATGTCAATTTACCATGATGAAACACATTATCAACAAAACATTCGGGCATCACTTTTTTCAATTGCACCTCCCATGCTAAATTACTCATACCAGTAATGAACAAAATATTACGAGAATTCATAACAAATTCATCATCACAATGAGTAGCCATCTGCTTGCCAAGCTCAACCATCAAACCATCCATACCAACTTTGGTTCTCTTTATAATACTCAAAAGTCTTAGTTTTGGATTATTATAGAATTTATCTATGATAATCCCAGCATCCTGTTTTTGATTTGGAAAGGTATACTCACTCGTGTAATTTACCTTATCTTGCTCAAACATATATTTATTGTATCCTTCTTTGAAAAGATAGGCATCATTTACGATTTGTCGGTTATTCTCTGAAATTGCACTCATTTTCCTTTGTATTGATTTTAGGTTCATGTCGAAGTATGGTATACCCTAAAATTAAAAAACAAATCAATTTTTCTTATCATCATACATTAAAAAGGTATTAATTTTCTGTTTTTTTAATTTCACCTTTCTCTATCTAATAATTTACAAGTTAGTTATTCATTTTCATGCCACAAATCTGTCTGGTCTTCATTCCTAAACTCAGCTTCATCCTTTTCATTTTCTTTTCTAATCCACGCTTCTTCATCAAAAACTGGCTCATTTACATAAACATCCTCATTATAATACATATCTCTGTATGTATCTAAATTGTCCTGATTTTCATTGTTTGATGACATCGTTATTCGCTCTTTCTCTCTGTATACTACCTTAGAGGTTACTTACCTAATCTTCTAGAAAAGTACTTCAATTTTTTTTTCAAAATTATAAAATGTCATATTTAAACGTTACTAAGGTTATTTATTTACCAAAAAATCATCTTTATATATTACCTTCATTACTACATCTATATCATCATTATCACTATCTATATCTTTAATTATCTCTACGTCTATTGGAACCTTCTTTTTCTTTTTATCTTCTAATTCCTTATATCTTCTTCTTTTTATTACATCATTCCACAAATAATCAATTGTAATATTAAACTCTAATTCATCTTCTTCTTCTCTTTCCAAATAATTTGATACACTTACTCTTATACCACAGAATTGATCATACAATATATCCATATTGATTTCTTTTACTTTCTTTCCTTGTTCAATACCTAATCTTCTCTTTTTAACAACGTATTCATTATATTCTTCATCATCACCTGGTGATGCTTTTCCATTTTCATCAATATAAACAAACCAACCTTGATTTAAATATGTATCCAAACGGATTGCTACGGGGATTAAATGGGTTCTATTAGTCATGTTAGTAATTTATTTTAATCAAATATCTTTAATATAAAATTTTATATTTTTAATTTTATATTAGTAATTTAATGTTTTCTTCCATATCTATGCACCTTTCTTGAGCGTTTATGAGAACTTCTTTTTCTACTTTTCCCATATATATATAATTTTCATTATTTAAGAATATATAAAGAAATTATAGTAATAGTAATAGTAATAGTAACAATAACAATAATATGAAATTATCATTTTTTAATAATAATAATAAACAAAAACTATCATTTTGTGTTTTCTCTAATTTCTGCTTACTTATATTTATAACCACACCTATTATTATATTAAATGATGGAAATTCTAAATATTTTCGAATTGGTTGGAATGATGAATTGATACTTATTTCTATCCCAATTAACTCATTTCAACGTTATATTTTTACTTTATTGTTTATTGCTGCTATTAAAATTTCTAATGTATTCATCATGGAAGTAGCACATCCTATACTTAATTTTAATATCTATAATCCTGACAAAAAACTTATTAAAGATTTTACTAAATCAGAACTTCAATTCTTAGGAAACGCTATGTATTTTATAGATGGATTTAAGAACATTCTAACTATAATGATTTCTATTACACAAATTGATATTGCTTTATTCGGGATGATTATATCACAAACAACAAGTATTTACACTATACATCAAATATTGAAAACAAAAAAATTTTTAACAAACATTATTGTTGATGAGAGTCAAGAATTACTTGGATAATTAACTTAATATATCATTTATCTTAAACGATGTAAAATACATAATTAATGGAATAAAAGAACCAAAAAAACACCATAATTCACCCGTATTATATTTAAAATATTTCATACTCAACATAAGAAATAAATAATGTATACTAAATAATACTAATCCATATTTTATGTTAAACAAATAAAAAATATTAATAGCAAACAAAATTAGGTAAAATATGGGGTTAGCAAATTTTATCCATGGCCAACTCAAATGACCATTACTCGTTTTTGTTACTAACTCACCAGAATTTAAAAAGTTAGTATACATTGAAACAAAATAAACCAAATAAAGCATATTCAAAATGAAGACTGGTAAATTGTAATTAACTAATGAAAATATATCAGGTTTATAAATCAAATATTTTATTAAATAAAGAATTAATGGTTGACCTACATTTAAAATTGGTCCTAAAATTGTTGTAATTCTATTTATACCCATTTTATTATTCAAGTCTGTCCAAAAAATAAAATCCATCAATTGGATCAATGAAATAAATATAAGAAATATTCCCGATGCTAAGTTTTCTGTTTTAAATTTATTATTTCCGTATTTAATTAATATTAATGAAAAAACTGTTCCAATTATAAATGTAAATAATGACACGTTTGCACTAAAACACATATATATATAATTATTATTTAATTATATAAATATACATCTCTTATAGAATTAAATGTCTAATACCAATAGTGATAATAATAGTAATAACTATACTTATAAAATGAAATTTAATAAAAAACTTCTTGTAGCTAGAGAAGTTATATGTGTATACCAAAGACCTAATATTTATAATTCATTCTATGTTAGTCTAAGAGAATATCCATCTCCAATACCTAATAGTCCCACTTTTATAGACAATTTAATTACTAGTCCATCTAAATATTTTTCTTATCCAGCACATCCTGTTAATTTACCTCTTATTGGTATATCTATTTTAATAATTTCTGCGAATTTTGCATTTATTTCACCTTTTCGAACCAATACAGAATATACTAAGAATGTAATAATTGATATTATTAGAAAATGGCTATCCGAAGAACCATATATATGTGTTGCAATTTTTAATCATTCAAGTATTCCAACTTTATATCATAATTTTTATCCACTATATAATTATATTAACTCCATATTTCAACACCAAGCTTCCTCAAAAACGAATTATACATATGATTATCAGGGTATTTTATCTAACTACATTCCATGTGAATTTCCTAATTAATCTTTTATAAATAATCTTACATCTAATACCCCCTTTTGATTAACTATATCAAAATGACTATTTACTTCAACATTAATTGGAATCGTTAATGCATCTATACAATCTATTTGTTTAGAATAATCAATTACATCTTCCCATAAATAATCTATTACCATATTATAACCTCTTGTATTTTCTGTCTCAATGAATATTCTTATACCATCATAATTACACATATTTGACCATTTATTAATATTAACAGGGATTAATTCAGTATCAATATGCAATAACATATTTTTATTTACTTTTTCATCAAAATCTAAGTTTTCATTATCAATTGGATACCTTAATTTATCGAGAAATACGAACCAATTACCTTTTTCGTTTGTTAATCTATAATCGATGGCTATTAAATTCTTCATTCTAAATAAAATTGATATTATTTTATTATTTAATTTTAGTTTTATATTACTCTTAAACAATAATACATTAATAAAATGTCTTCAGCAATACAATCAACTATTAATATTCAAGATCTTCAAGTAAAAGAATTGGGTTTTGGTCAAGTAGAACAAGATGAAAACAACCTTAGACTTAATTATTTAACTGGAAAAATGCAATATTCATTAGTTCAAAATAATATTAACGAATATCTTAAAGATCTTATAGTTAATAAATTTCCACCACAATTTAAAGGAGTATATTTAAACATATTTACACTACAAACAAATGAACCTATGCAAAAAAAATATGTGATTCCATCTTATACTTTGGGTCATGTTGGTAGTTTAGACACTATTAAAAATATTCCTAAAAAACTATTAGAAATACAAAATATGTGTTGTGCTTTATATATCAACGATTCACCCGTGGAATTATATAGTAATAATGACGAATTGTTAATGTTTATAAAATCATTCTTACCTATCGATTAAAAATATTTAACTATTATACTTTAAAATTTAATTTTTTAAATATACAAAATCTATATGGATACTAAAATAAATAATAACTTTTTAATGAATGAATATGAGACAATGAATTTATTATCTATGTTATCTAAAAATAATAAAAATATTGCATCACGATATCAATTTGGTGAAGTTTTTACACCTGTTGAACTAATAGAAGATTTACTTAATTATCTTGATAAAGTTTATATTACAGAACACAAAAAAACTATTTACTCTAATCCTAATCTTAAATGGCTTGATAGTTCAGCGGGAATTGGAAATTTCTTTATTAGACTTTTTTATCGTCTTTTTAACAATATACCTATTAAAAATGAACAATCACGCATTAGACATATTATTGAAAATATGCTTTATTTTTCTGAAAAAAATAAAGATAATGCATCTATAATTAATAAGATATTTGGATTTAATAATATTAAACCTAACTTATACGTAGGTGATTCATTATCTACAAATTTATCTTCAAAATGGAACATTAATGAATTTGATATAATAATTGGTAATCCACCTTATAATCAAAATGGTATTTCTTCAATTACAAAAGGTAAAAACTCTGCTTCTAATAGTATATGGACTTCATTTATAAATAATTCATTTCAAAATCTTAAACAAAATGGATATTTAGTATATATTACACCACTTTCTTGGTTGAAAAACACTCATTCTATATATAGTGAACTTCTTAATAAAAATTTATTGTATCTTAAATTAATTTCTAACTCTTACTCCTATAAATTATTTAATATTAAAATACCAATTTCGTTTTTTATTTGTCAAAACCAACCATTTAAAAATAAAACTATTACACAATACTATTGTCCAAATAACACATTAAAAACAGAAAATATTATTTTACCTCGCTCTATTTCTTTACCTGTTGGCTATTTTTCTATATTTAAAAAATTACATAAGTTTATCACAAAAAATAATCTACAATTAGATGCTATTTTTAAAATAGTTAATTCAACAGGTGAAAAAATTCCATTACCAAACAAATATTCCCTTAAAGATAATTATGCTGTTGATACATATAAATTAAAACACGGAATTTTTGTTAAAAAAACTAATATATTACACCCTCATGCTAATCTTCAAAAAATCATTTTTGCTAATAAATCTTCATTACAAGGTGGATTTATTGATGATGGTAATTTATCATTAACAGGAAACCATAAGGCATATATATTAGGACCTAATTTAGAAATTATTAAAGAATTATTTGATTTTAAAATAATACGTGTTATTGAAACTTATATGAAATTTTATAATGACCTAATTGATCGAGATTCGTTTATTTATATTCCGGATATTAGATTATTACCACAACCTGTTACAGAAAAACAACTTTATAAACTAATTGGATTCACACAAAATGAATTAAAGGAACTTGATAAATTTTAAAATAATTTCATATAATGTAAAAATTCTTTATTTTGTGGTAATTCATTCCTCTGTAAAACAATATCTGTTAAAAAATCACGACAATAATCACCTATTTCCATAAAATTTCCTCGCAATATATTTAAACAAGATAAACATGAAATATGATATTTTTTGTATTGTCCAATAATAAATATAAAATTAACTCTTAAATCTTCATCTGGAATATTTGTTGCGTTTATTATTAGTTTATTAAAATTATCATTATCAAATATATTATAACTATTTAACTTTTCTACAAAATATTCGATTAATAATTCATTTTCATCATTTTCATCATTTTCATCATCAATAGGTTTAATTTTAGACATTTTAATATAAAATTAAACAACATTTAAATTGTTATACAGAAAAATCTGCATCATTTTTAAAATATGAAATCTCACTAAGTATACGTTTTTCGGTTTCTATACATCTTTCTATTTCAATATCTGTACAACCATATGATAATGGTTTACGCAATTCATAAGAACTCATATCCGTTTGTTCTAATATTTCCTTAGTTTTTGGCTCTTCACTTTTCATAGCTGCCTTATTATTTATGTGACGGAAAACTTTTTTTGTTTGTTTATATTCCTCATCATTTATCCACTCTCCAGCTGTCTTAGCATATATTTTTTTACGTTTTATGTCACTACACTTAAATGGTTGCTTATCAAAATCTATCTTATTTAAATTATCCTCTAATATCATTTTAATCGCATCTTTCCTATTCATATTATTATTTGAAACCTTCAATAAATCATTTAAAGTAACTTGAATCATTGGGATAAAATCCTCAACATTTAATGCATCTTTACATTTATCATTTAAATAATTTGTAATATTATTATAATTTAACATCTTATTATTACTATTTGTATTTGCTTCAATATGAATATTTGATTTTTGAATAGATAAATCTTTTACTAACTTCATTAATTCAGTATTTTGTTTCTCCATTTGGATATCTTTCAGCTGTATTGAACACATCAATTCTTTCATAATATCTACATTTAATTCTTGGTAACTTTGTTGGACTAGAACATTACAGTGATTCATATGTTGGTGTATAGATTTAATATTTTCAAAATTTTTATTACATTTTAAACATTGATACTTGTTGTCCTCAATTTTATATCCATTATATAATTTCAAATGTTTTTTAGTTTTTAAATGACGTTCATATCTATATTTTAATTTGGATCTGTAATCACAATATTCACATTTATACTCCATTTTTATATATATATATAATTTATATTCTTTATATTAGGAATGCCCCAAATGCCCTAAATATTCCATATATGCCCTTGATTTTCCATATAAATGCCCCTAATATTCTATATATATATGGAATATTTGGGGCACCAATATAGAATATTTGGGGCATTGTCCACTTTTCATTAAAAAATTACTGAAAATTTCAAAAATTTACTAAAAACACGAAAAAACCGTTTGTGATTGAAATGGTCTCATTTTCATTTTTTACTTTAAAATTTGTTATTGAGAAAAATATTTTATTTTTAAAAAAACTTTTCTCAGGAACTCAGAATTGGACAAGGTTTTGGTTGTCCAAAAACCCGTTCGCCAAAATACTTTTTGTGTTTTTTTGTTACTGGAGAAAAAATATATAAATCTTTGTTTTAAAATGAAACCATAATGGTAAGGAATCAAAAATACCACTTTTTTACAGTGTCAAAAAACATAAAATGGTAACAATTACACTATAGAAAATATTGTATTTTTAAATTTAAAACCATAATGGTCATAAAGTTAAAATTTATATCAAATTTTATATAAACATTATAATTTATATAAAGTAAATAAAATATGCAATCCAAAATAATACAATATATATATAAAAGGAATCAATTGTTACTTGAGTGGAATGATAACAAACCTTATGATAAACTTCATATTCATATTCCTATTCATATTAAAATACATGAACATAATATTAATTTAATTGATATTAAATCTAAGAACATGTATGGTAAAGATGTATCCATATATTATAATTATAACTTTGATCTTTCATACTATTTTGTTCATCCTTGTTTAAATGCACCTAAAATTAAGGTTGATTACCAAACAGATAATAAAGAATTAAAAACAATATTAAAATGCTTATTTGAAGATGATAACTTTATTAATAATTATTCACCCGCAATGACACCTTGTAGTATTGTTATTTATATTGTATCACTAATTAATAGTATTGAAGAAAAAATAGCAAAGAGAAGTAGACTTTTTACCAATTTTTTAAAAAATCAAGAACCAAAAAATGAAATTAACACACATATTACTAATATACCAGATGATATTTTTGATATTATTTGTGATAAGTTTGGAAATTAAATTACAATTTTATAGATTAAGTTAATAACCTTCACCACTTTATTATCATGCTTAGACATTATTAATTAATTTATAAAATCTATTAAAAATACTATATTCATTATACATTTTTTTTTTAAAAAAAAATTGAATTAGTTTTTTAATAATAATGTATACCATTTACCTTAGTAAACACAGCCGAACACTTTCACAATGACCTTTTCAATGAACAACGATTCATTCATTACAGATAACGAATTTAATGATTCGTATGATGAAGAATCCAACGATTATACTGAAAATACCTTTCTAGATACAGAAGAACCATCAACCAACACAAATGCATATTGGTATCAAAATATGCATAAAATTAATATTAAGACATGTGATTGTAGCCACTGCTGGTGCTATAGAGAAACTTTAAAAGAAAATTAAAAAATAGAAATATAGAAAAATAAAAATATAGAAAAATAAAAAAATATAGAAAATTAAAAATATATAGTTTATAAATGTATTTTTTTAAATGTTTGTCTTGTTTTACATTCAAAAAAAAGCGAAAAACAAATATTGAAAATTTAAAAACGGGAACTTCAATATATTATCGTGAAAATACACAAGATACTACTGATCCGTTTTTATAGTTAAAACTGGTGAATGATTAATTATATTTATTTCATTTTTTTCTAGTTGTTTTATTTTCTTAGTTTTAGGATTATTACTAATAAAATATTGAACTTTTGAGACCCCTTGCTCTTCGAAACATAAATAATATCTTGATCTTTTACCAATGATTGTTCTATCTGTTTCTAACTCCTCAAAATCAATAAAACTATTAGGATCTTCGTCAATTTGTCCATTTCCTTGTGTTAAATTTTTAGATTTACTATTCTCAACTTCTATATCCTCTTCAAATAAACTATAGAAACGAGAATTCAAAATGGTCATTTGCCCTGTTATTTTCTTTTTTTCATTATTTAAACAGTTTATTCTATCTTTCAAAAAATTAAATTGATTAATATAATCATTTTTAATTACTTCTTTATTTAAACCTTGACAAGATTCTATATTCATGCTTTCAATCATCATTAATAAAGTAAATATAAAATCATTATTTGAGAAATCAAAATTTGATACATAAACTAATAATTTATCATTATTTTTTACTAATTCATATGATGATTTTCCACTAATCTGATTATTTGCTAATAGGATTCCTCCAATTGCATTATTCTCAGGTGCAGAAACATCTTTAATAAATTTTTCAATATCTAATTTACCAACAGGTTTGGTAGATATATTATTTTTAGTATCCAATAATACTATTTTCTTTGTATTTTTATTAACTATTTGGAAATCTGTTTTACCTGAAATAGAAGAGCCAACATGATTAATTTCAAATATATTGTTATATTTTTGATTATTTAGAGTTTCTAAATTATCTAATAAAACTTCCTCATATTTTTTACCCTTATTCTTATCAACATATAAACTATAATAATAATCATTCTTTTTCTGTAATTCTCTAATTTGTAAATCTAAACATTGAGTTTGTTTTTCAATATCAACTGCTAATTGATTATTATAATTATTGATTAAACAAAGTTTTTCAGTATTGAGTTTGTCAAATTGTTCTCTAAAATCTTGCTTCTGTTCCTGTTGAATTTTGAAATTTCTATTTCTTTCTTCCGTTAATTCTTTATTTTTTTCATTAATTAATTCATTATATTGAGTTTGATATTTATTTACCATTAATGTTTTTTCATTATTTAAATTTTGTTTTTCCGTATTACAATTTATTTCATCATTTTTAATTTTTTCTTTTAATTGCTCTATTTCACTAATTAATTCAATATTTGTATTATTAAATTCTTGTTCCAAGTTATTTAATAAATAACTATTATTTAACTTATTTTTAAAATAAGTATTGTGTTTAGTATACAGAAATATACCAATATTTATAATAAATACCTGTTCATCTTCATTATATTCTTTAATTAAATCCATTTTTTATTTATATCTATTTAAGTATTGTTTAAATTTTAATATATAACATTAAAATTGAATTGATTTTTAAATTATAATATACGTTACATTATAACTTAACTATTATATTACCAATTTTAAAATGATTTTCAAACCGACTACACAGACTTTCACTCCAATGCAACCATTTAATTTTGATACGTATGCAGAAAGATTCAATAATATTGGATTATCAAATCTAATTAGAAATTTAAATAAAGATATTAGATTTAGTGTAATTCCATATTGTTATTTTAATTCATCATATTGGGGTATAGAAGATAAATATGTTATGGGAACCATAAAAGAACATTTTTATTCAAAAAAAAAAGACTTAGATACATATGGTAATTATTTAGATTATGATCCAGATATCAATCCACAAGTTGATATAACAAATTTACATCATACAGGTCCTGTTTATAAAGTAATTGTTCCAGAATATACTAATGTTATTAAAATGTGTTGTGGAATAAAACAAAATATAGACAAAAAAAGACTTAAAATAGCGGGAATAATTGGTGTTCCATTTTTCAATAATGACAGAGAGCAAATTGGAGACCATTTCGTAGCATATGTTTTAGAACATGGTGTTCTACATTATTTTGATATAAATGGAAATAATAAAGATGATTTACAATCCAGTTCTACTTGTAATTTTCAATTTACAATTATTTGCTCAGCATTACGACAAGCATTTAATTTTGAATATTTCGACTTTTGTTGTAATAAAATATGTATGATACCTGAAACTGAATTAGAATATAGTAATGGTAATATTTATCAAAATTCTTTAATAAATTCGTGGAATGTATGGTTTATAAATAAAAAATTACATAATTCATCTTTATTTGATATAGATAAACAATTTGAAAATCAATTTAATGATAAAAAAATTTGTTTATGGAAATTATCTGCGAATCTTAAAGAAACCATTAATAATTATATTAAGTTTGCTATAACTAGAGTAATTTAATTTTGAAAAGTAAGAATAATTGTAATAAAAATTTAATTTGATATTTGTTCATTTTTTAATATATATGAATTTAATTGATTAAATATAATTCGTGTTGGTTCATTTTTTGTTTTATTATTAATAATCAACAGGATAGATTTTACTAGATAATCACCCAAGTATTCTTCAAATTTTTTTAAACAAAAACAGGTTTGGTTTCTTTGTAAATTAATAAATGATTGAATCTCATTCAACAACTTATGTTTTATAATATGATTAATTAATATTTCATTAAGTTCGTCTTTTACTTTTTTAATTTTTTCAATATCAAATGTTAAATTATTAAAATAATTTATAAGAAATAAACATCCTTTATTATTACAATTAATTTTTACCATAAAATATATTTATTATATATATGAGAAAAATTAATTGTAAAAAATCGTCATATAAAAAACATATAAAAAAAACTAAACAGTATTCTAAGAAACAAAAGGGTGGTGATGGTAAATGTATGGATTTTATATCTGGAGAAGAACTTGATATCGAAAAATATATGACTGATAATCCAGATAACTTAGTGTTTCAAATAGATGACACTCATTTTATGTGTTC
>Ga0233412_10001206_pt1 | contig 13863 bp, 10 predicted proteins | sample Na_anoxic_4_MG_FD_180667 | JGI IMG/M metagenome (GOLD analysis project Ga0233412, IMG submission 180667) | Seawater microbial communities from Saanich Inlet, British Columbia, Canada - Na_anoxic_4_MG | ecosystem: Environmental > Aquatic > Marine > Inlet | place: Canada: British Columbia... | reverse complement strand
TCTTTCGCTAAAAGTTGCCGTCAAATAACCATCAGAAGCTGTTGCAACATTTGTATCTGGATTACTATCAAAACCTTCTCCTATTATTGTTAATTCATATATGCGACTGTATTCGTCATAAGAAGAAACTATTGATGTAGATTGTTTTAATGCATCTCTAAAAAAATCACTCATACCAAATTGAGATATTTCAACAATTTGATTTTGAGATAACTTCAAAACAGTACCTCTGTTTTTGTCGGTGAAGTATATTGAAAAACCAAAGTGTGCAAAAGATTGTGGATCTTTTGATATACCATATTCACCAGAATAAGCCGCTATAGTTCCTAAAAACTGTGTGTTACTAGTTACGGGAACAGCACCTCCTTCAGCTGAATATATAAAGTTTTTATCAATAGGTGATCTAGATACTTTATCTTCTTGAAATATTATTATTTGAGTATCATCTACAAACATTTTCTGTACAGAACCATTTAATGGATCAAGAGAGATAGTTAGACCACCCTCAGACTCATTAAATTGATTTATATAGTTTATACCAGTTCTAGAGTTTAAAAGTCCACTAGAGTGTATTAAAGTGTTTTTTCTTCTTTCTTGAGTAAAGTTATCCTGCACTACGTAAGCTCTAACACCAACATCAAAAAATGGTTGATTGTATCCAGCTTTAATCCTATTTATTTCTATATGATTACCAGTTGTAAAAGTTAACAATATACAATTAAAAAATTCTACATCTATAGCTGTTGCTGGTATTTCAGATATTAATCCACCTGTAGAAGTTTCATAAAATATATCTAATTCAGAACTAACAGGTTCTGTTTCAAAAACACATAAACCAGCTGATACTGCGCTTCCAGATTGATCTAAAGTAGTAACGTTAGCTTCACCTGAAGGATTATTTATTGATTGTACTGAGGTTAAATTAGCTTGAGGTTTTACAACTCCAGCTTCTGGAGTATATACATTTGCTCCATTTAAAAATTTAGGATAAACAGATATATCGCATGGAGATATTGTTGCTGAAGTACTTGGAGGTATTACAGCTGTTTGATCTCTAGGTATTTTATTTATACTATCACCAAAACGATTAACAGTATTAGTTCCAGAAACAGTAGATATCCAATTATAATATTCCTGCTCACGCTGCTTTACAACAACTCTATATGAATGAGCCCATGATGGTATTTGAGTTGTATCTGTAAATGTTATTCTTAATGCATTAAAAGCTGTGGTCGAATCTGCGCCTCCAGTGTTTGGGTCTATAAATACGGTATCCGTACCAGAACTTGATAATATAACTGGCGATTGTCTACCAAATTTATCTGCTAAAACAATACCAACTTGATATGTTCTTCTTGATTTAACAGATTGGTTTAATAAATTATTATTTCTAGCAGATGTTTCGCCTGTTCTCGCAACAGTAAATGCTATATTAGGTATATTAAAGTTTTGTAAAAAATTACCATAAACAAGTCTACCGCCAGCTACCTCTTGTGCTTTTGCTTTAATAGGTACAGCATCGTATACTCTAGTTAATTGATCTGCAGGTAAAGTTCTAAATGGATCAGTTGATGCGTATGTAAAGTTTACAAAAGGCTCTGTAGTAACCTCTTGATCGTCAACAACATATAAAGTTCCTGATCCAGATTCTTTGTATATTAATTCAACAGAGTTTATACCAAAACCAGTTGGTGTAGGTATTTGTAATTGAACTTGATTTATAGCATTAACAAAAGTTTCGATTTCACCAAAATTTGACAATGAAGTATTTATTGTATCCGTTTCGTTTAATCTTGAAAAGACTATTGGTGAAAAAGGTGCTAATGTACTGTATTCATTGTCTTCAAATTGCCATCTGTATGAAAATCTAATAAGTTTATCTTCCATAAAAGTAGAAGATATAGATGCTTCACGTGTTGCCGTAACTAAAGTTGGAGATTCATAAGGTGCATATTTAGCCACTGATATTAAGTTATCTATATCAGAAGCGGCTGTATAATAAGCTGTATTATTTCTTGCCGTTACTACATTTATTTTTCTTGGATAATTTCTATCATCAGTCCAAAACAAAAGATCATCAACAATATTTATTCCTGTTATTGGATAATTTTGATGTAGATTTAATTGTTGAGAAACTATCAATGCAGTTAACTGCTTTGTTTTTTGATCATATTCAAATAAACCATGTTGACCTGTGTTAGTTTCGTTATATATAGAATTGTTGGTTACAAGAAAATATATTTTTTCATTTCCAGTGTCTGAAACTTGTCCTATACATTTACCATTGCTAATTCCACTTTGTGCAACTAATTCATTGCCTAATAAATTTTCAATTGAACCAACATCTGAGCTTTCTGATTGCCCGATACTAACATTAAAACCTTCTCGGTATTCACCGGCAGGTACTATTCTGTCATCTAAATCTCGGTTTATTTTACCGCGATTAAATGTTCTTTTAATTTCTGGCATAGAAAATTATTAGTGTTTAATCCATTTAGCTTTATTACGAAATATATTCGTCATTTCAGCTACTTTCATATTTGCTATTCTTATCTTAGCATTTTGCATCTTAGCGTATGCTTCTTTTTTATAAAGAGCAACGCCACCAGCTGCAGACGGTCTAAGTTTACTTAAATTATAAAGCATCGATGCATAAACAGCATCTTCAGCTAACTTAGGCACTAAGACATTATCAAAATTACCATTTTGACCTAAACCATCAGATATGTAGTAAAGTGTTATTATAGTGTCTTGAGTAAACGAAGAGTCAAGGTATATTTGTCCAGCGTTTAAATCTAAAACAAAAGAACCGTTTGTGTTTTGAAACTGAGGAGTTAAACCGTATCTAGCTCCAAAATATCCAAAGTTGTCATCATAAAAATAACCGTTATAATAATCTAAAGCTTGCTTTTGCTCTGTTGTTTTGTTTCTAGACTGAAATCTTTCTATAGTTTCAGATTCTTCAGCATAAATTGCATTACCTTCATTATCATATAGAAAAAAGTAATTTTCATCTTGAGCAACGCCTTTATTAGCGCGCGTAACACTACTTGGTAATATCGTTCTTTGTACTCCTGAATTGTCTGTATAACATAATTTTATATAGTTAACATAATCTGAAGGAAGCGAAATTTGACGCATAGAGTTTAATTGTATCTCTATAGAGCTTTCAGAATGAAAAACATCATAGCTAAACTCTTGAACAGAGCGCTGTGCCCAAAAAGCTACTTCATATCTAGGTACTTTAGTTAAAACTTTACCGTCACCTACATAAGCTATAATGAAATTACTTATAATGTCATTAAGATTTGTTCTTCTATAGTATCCAGGAATAGCTAAACCATTTCCTCCATCTAATGCTGAGTAATTATCTACGTCTAAAGGTCTTCTTGATATTGCCATTATTGTTCAGTTGATGCGTTTTGTTGTTCTTTACCTTGTGCAAATCCTGCAACGTCAGCTTGTTTTATAACTACTCCAGCGTAATTTAATATATTAACTACTAAATTATTTTCTTCAGATGGATGTAATTCAAAATTATAAGACTTTGCGTTGTTATCATAACTATCTGTTTCTGGATCAAAAACCGTAGGATCATAATATGGTACAGTGCCGTTAAGCACATATCCCCATTTAGGTCTAACTGGTCTTTTCAAGTATTCAAGTTTAACACCTGTGGTTACAGTTGTAGGATAAACTTCAATAGAATCTGCAGTTAATGTGTAGACTGGTTGTGTAGAAACAGGCGCAGTTAAAGGCGATAGGTTTATATATTTAATTTCTTCATGTGAAGATTGATCTGCAATTATATTATTTACAGAAACAATTCCTAATCTATATAAATCATTAGGTAATGAAAATGTATCGTTGGCTTTTGTTAAATCTGCTTTTTTATAAAACAAATTAACTTTCTCCGCTAAATACAACGTTGGATCTGAAAAATCACTTTGCACAAATGAATTACTTTCGTAAGCCGCAGATTTTGGAAAATATGATGCAAAAATTTCATTTTGAACCTGCTCAGCCAGTCTATTAAACTCTTCAGGCGTTATATATCCTCTATTGTCTTTGTTTGAAATAACAAGCACAGTTTGATATACATTATTTATATTTACCATTAATTTATTTTTATTATTAATTTAGTTGATATAGAGTTGATTTCTCACTCTATATCAGGTAAGCTACGAGAGCTTTTTGGTAAGAGATTTCATTAAATCAATACCTTCATCTGTTTTAAAATATTGAGATAAAGCGGTGTAAGGATGTTGATCAAATGGAACTGTAAGTATTTTTTTACCATTAGCAAATTTAAATACAGTATTGTCATCTGTCAAATTAATTATTCCTGCTTCCACAGCTCTATTAGCTAAATTTCTCAACTTAATATCTTCATCATTTGCTATTTCAATGAATAAAGCGGGTTGAGACTTAGCAAATCTATATGCATCTCTTTTAAGTTCTCTAGACGACATAGAAACAACTGCTCCACCTAATTCAGTTCGCATTATAGCTTCTAAATGTTCTATATCTAAAGTTTTAACTAAATTTAAAGCTTCTAGTTCAAATTCTAATGTATCTATTTCGTCTTCAGCTTCTTTAGTAGCATCAGCTTCTAACCATAAATTGTTTTTCAATGGATGGTATATGGATAGCATTTTTTGCATACTAACTTCAGATCTTGGAACATTTAAAACACCATCTTGAAATATAACGTGTGTTAATGTAGAGTATCCTTTTTGCTCGTCTGCAAATATAGATTTTTGATTACTAGCTAATCTTAATTCTCTATTTATTTTTAAACCTTCATCAAACCATAGTAATGGTTTTCTAGGCGTATGTTTTGTTTGTATTGTATATGTAACAGGAGAATTATTACCTGTTAAAATATATGTTCTATCTTTGTATTCCCAGTCTTTTTCTATTGCGATACTAGAACTTTTTTGTGTTGTTGTCATAATAAAATTATATAAAATAAGAATACTAGGCCCCGAAGGGCCCGTATCCTGTTGTTAAAATATTAAGCTTTGAATAAAACAAAGTTATTAGCTGCTTGAGTGATAAGACATCTTTCACTTAAGTAGTTAAGTTTCATTTCATCGATATCAGAAGTTGGAGAACCAGTTCCAACAGATCCTGTAATCCAAGATTTGTTTTTACGGTTTTCAGTTTCTGAAGCTCTATATCGAATATGCAAGAATGGTCTTTTTATATTCTGACCTAATTGCTGATCGTAAACTGTAGAAGTTCCTGCAGGAATTAATACACCTTCAACGTCTCCAAAACCTCCACGAGTTGACCAGTCATTTAAGTACTTCCAGTCAGTTTTGTAAAAGTCATAAGAACCTCTTCGGTATCCTGTGAATCCTAAGTTAAGAGCCATATCTGCGCTATTATTAAATACACCATAAGATGTACCTTTAGTTGCAGCAGCTGTTCCAGCGTATGCACCATTTTGCATTGCAAGAATATCATCAATCTCTAAAGAAAGTTCACGATTTAAGAAAAGCATGTTTTCTTCAATAGCTCCTTGCTTGTCTAATTGCTTAAGTACTGCATCAAAATCTGTTAATGCTCCACCACCTGCTTGTGCAGCTGCTTGAGATCCAAATCCTTGATATACATTTCCTCGTGATTCAAGAGCTGCAAAGAAACCTTCAGTACCTCTAGCGTTTTGTGCAGCTAAAGATCCGCCAAATGTACCTAGTGGAATATTAGCACCACCAGTTACTTTTGTAACACCTTCAACCATAGACATTTCTAAATAATCTTCCCAACGAAGTCTATTTTCATGTTCTGATTTAACGTACCATAAGTATCCACATGCACCATTTTCAGAAGTAACTTCAATCCAACCAATCTGAGCTGTGTCAGAACCATTGATTTGATAGTTTTCTTTTAAAATAATAGGAGCATTTGCAAATGTAGCATATCCTGGATCAAGCTTTTCAGTAAAGTTTCCTGTACCTTTAGCAAATTCAGAACCATAAACTATTGCGGTTACTCTGTCTGCAGCTGCAATTTGTGCGTGAGGAGCATAAGCTTGGATTTGGAACATTTGTCCTTCTCCAGCTGCACCACCACCAACACCTACGTTAGTGACTACACCTTTGATAACAGCACTGCTTCCACCAACAGCTGATGTAGCTGTAGTTTGAACTTGTACCATTACTGTTTGACCTACTCTGAAATTACAAGTTACTGTATTTCCTGGTGAAGCTGTTAAGCCTACACTTGCAGGTTGAGCAACGGGTACTTCAAAGTTAAGAATACCACCTGCTGCTGCTGCTGCTGCTATAACTGCTGCTGCTCCAGCCGCTGGCATTACCGGTGCTGTTCCTCTAGGAAGAACATTAGCGTAACGAGTGTGTAATCTACCTTGCTCAGTCCAGATAATTTGATCTGAAGTTGAAGGCATCTCCGCAGACACCATACGAAGAAAAGAACCGATAGAACGATTTCCGTATCTTTCTACTTCTTTTTCGTATACGTCTGGTAAAAATTGTTGTGTCCATTGACTAAAATTAGGATCAGTGAAATTAATGTAATTTCCACCGTACATTGCTTTAGTTTGGGTTGGTTGTAAAGCGGCTGGTATGCCTGCTGTAAAAGCCATATTGTTTTGATTTTAAATTGTTATTATTATTTCCATTTAATGCGCAACTTGTCTGAAGACTCACCTGATACCACTCTAATGCTATCACCTGATTTTGTGATAATTGAAGATGCATCGCTTCTAGGATCCATGTTTATATTCTTAGCTTTTCTAGCTGAATCTTTTATCGCGTCGGCACGGCCTTGTTCGTAAAAATGATTAGCTATCTTGTCTGCATTTTGTGCAGCAAAAAGTGCTTTATGGTATTTATCCACATCTTTAGCACTTCCATTACCTTCAAATTGGTTTAGAAAATTTGTAATATCAGACTGGAACTTTTTTGTTTTTTGAGGATTTTCAACTTTAAACCTATATTTATTTTCTCCAACGTTAAAATCAAAACCTTTGAAATTATCAGAGAATATTTTATTAGTTTTGTCTTGAAAATCTTTTGTAAATTTTGTTCTAGCCTCTTGTTGTTGCTTTTCCTTATTATAATACTCAAATGCTTCCTTATACTGTGGATCAATATTATCTTTTTTTCTTAACTTAAGATCATTATAATATTGTTCTTTTACATTATTAAAAGTGTTTTTAGCATTAAATAATTCTTCTTTAAAAGCTAATTGCTTAGCTCTAACGTCAGACGATTCGTCTAACTCGGCATCATAAGCAAAGTTTTTATCCATTAAAAAATCGATATCTTCTTTGTTTAAATGCGGTTTTGTGTATTCGTAATATTCACGTACTAAACTAACATTGTCTATTTTATCAATATCTCTGTTTAGTCTAGTATAATCTTCTACGCTTCCACCAGTGTCTTCCATAAACTTTATAAGTTTATCAACACCTTCTGGCAGATCTATATTAGTATTTTGTACTATTTCTTCTTTAGTTAAAGGAATTGATTTTTCTTCTATTTCCTTTACTTCAACATTTTCATCTTCTTTTATTAACTCTAAAGGAAATTCATCTGTTGTTTGCTCTACTTCTTCTTCTTTTTCTTCGGCAGTTGTTTCGATATTGGATTCGACCCGTACTTCGCCGTCCACTTCTTGGCTATCTCCGGTTCGTTCGCCCAAAGAAACCTGCGTTGTTTCTCGCTCTTGAATGGCATTATCTTCTTCTTTGCTTGGTTCTTTATCAACGTTTATCTTATAAACTCCATCTTCTTGAAGCCCATAATCTTTACTTACCTCACCTGATTCGACGGCTTGTTCTAAAACAGCCGCTTCTTTTTCTTGAGGAGTTACTACGATGTCTTCTGATGAATCCACCGCTTTAACTTGTATTTTTTCTTCCGTGTTGTTTTCCATAATTTTATAAAATATAATAATTGTTTAATGTTTAAGACGCTTCAAATCTTCCCATGTCAAAGCCTCCTAAGGTATCATTGCCTTTAGATTCAAAATCTTTAGTTGGATTATCGGTATTGGGAGCACCGCTAATTTTCATAGCCTCTCTTTCAAGACTAGTAGCATTATTTCTTTGAGCTAATTCCATTTGTGACTTTAATTCTAATTCTTTTAATTGAACATTCAAATTAAACTCGTATTGCATTAGTTCTTTTTTAGACCTTGTCTCTAGTTCCATTTTTTTGATTTCAAACTCAATATCAGCTCTTCTGTATTGAATTTTAGAATCTGTTTTAATTTGTTCAGCTTGAGCTTTAGCGGATTCAACTTCAATTTGAGCATCTCCTTGTGCTTTAGCTTGAGCTGCACTAGCCGCTGCAGCTTGGTCTTGATCCGCTTTTTGTTTTGCAGTTCTTCTAAATTTTAATAATTGATTTGCTAGTTTTACATTTTTAACCTCTCTTATGTCTATAGCGTCTTCTAAGAATATATCTCCTTTAGATAAAGCCATTTGAATATTAGCTTCTAACAAAGCTTTTTCATCTTCATCAGGTTCTAACTCTAAGAATATACCAAAATCATGTAAATTTAAATTTTTAACTTCTTCTAAAGAACCAACTGAAAACTGACCTATAGAGTCTATTAAAGATTGTTTAGTTGGGTGAAACTCTAGTACATCTTTAAACCTCAAAGATATTGCCTCAGCTAATGATGTTGTTATAAACATACTACTATATAGTATATGTCTTGTTGCAACATTACTATTTGCAGCTGCTAATTTTTGCACACCCACCAAAGAGTTTGGATCTGGATCAGAACCATCTCTTGCTTCATTAAGACCAGTAACATCTCTCATCATTTGTATGTACTGATTATATGCGCCAACTAAAACTTGAACTTGAGAACCGCCACTACCCGGTAGTTCTGTTATAGGTATTTTACCTGGATTAGGATCTCCCTCAACATTCAAAGATCTACCTATAATAGAACCAGTTTGAAAATACATATTTAAAGCCTCTTGAGGATTATAATTATTTCCATTACCTAAATCTATTTCAGCTAAACCATCAGCATCTAAATAAACACCTGAAGGTGTCATTCTTTGTATAGCTTGTTGTAACTTTAAGTGAGTAAGCTGAATTAAATCAGCATAAGGTGTCATTTTAGCAACTAATGAATTTATGTTACCTTTGTACATTCTAGGTGCACTAGCGACATAATTCATCATTACTTTATTTATATTAGCATTAGGTCTAACCATATTGGTAGCCTTTTGCCATTTAAGTAATTGATCTGTACCTAGCACTAATACTCCTTCGTAAATTACCTCTCTTGTTTGTTTTACTTTTTCAAACCTAACATTATCTTCTGGAGGATCAAAAGAATCATCTTTTTCAATAGCTTTTTTAGCTCCTGTAGAGATTTCTTTTATTTTGTAAACATCGTGTTCCCAAGTTTTCCAATTAAAATAAAGTACTGTTAATGTATTGTTTTGAGAAAGCGAATCGTTAGTATAATAATCTTGAGGATTATAAGTGTTGTAAACGTTCCAATTAGAACCTTTCTTAACTAATTCAGATATTTCTGGATTACTCAAGTTAGGGAATTCTTTTTTAAGTTCGTTTACTTTTATATTTTTTACTTCTCCAAAGTAATAGCAATCTTCAAAATTAGGGTCTTCAGTATATGACCAAACTAAATTAGCTGGATCAACATAATCTATAACAACACCATCAGTATTATTAAAACCATGCTTAGCGCAACCTATACCAATAGTTGCAATATCATAGTCTACCCTTCTTTTTATTTGATCGTATCCGTTTGATTTAAATATATTTTCTATAGCTTGCTCTTCAGCTAATTCTATACCTTGCTTATAGTTTAACTGCATGTATAGCTCAAGCTCTTCTGTGTTTGCTGGAAGTTCATTAACCGCAAAATTTCTAGCTGACACACCTAATTGTTGTTCTATTTTTAAAAGTAAATCAGCAGTGTTTAAATCTTGCTGAACATCATTAACAAACTTAGTTCTTTTACCTGTAGACAAAGCATCTTGACCCACTGCTTTTATTGTAAAAGTTCTATCTTGCATACCGTTAACAACAATATCTACAAATTTAGGAACTATAGGTACTGGTTTCCAATCTAAGTTTAAATAAGATAAATCACCATTAATAGCAAATTCGTCTTTGTATTTTTTTATTGATTGCTCACCTCTAGCATATAGCCTAAGTCTATGGCATTCTTCTCTAGAATTATAAAATCTGCTAACCCCATTGTTGTCCTTATTGAACCACTCTTGTTCAATAGCTCTACCCACCGATAGACCGTACTCTTGCGTCTTTTTAACGGAGTCAGATACTGCTTGACTAGGGAATGCGTAATTTTTCGCTGTTATTTTTGCCATATTTATTTTATTAACTCACTTCTTGATCCTTCATTTTTATATTTTGAAAATGTAAAGTCAAGTTTTTTAACTGTTCTTTCCGCACTAGGGCGATATAAATGTTTTCGACAAGCCATTATAGCTAAGCCACTACTTATAGATGCATCGTAAGCTGTTCTTTTTGATATATCAAATTTAGCCCAGTCTTCTAATGTTCTTTGAAAAAACATGTTACCATGATTTTCATCTTTACTACCCACATATTCTTCTATGTAAGATTCTATAGCAGCTGCGTGAGCTTGCTTTATATCTTCTGATGAATTAGGTATTCCTCCTAGTTCAAGTTCTGTTTTAGATAAATTACCTTTAAGCTTGTCAGGCCTATTCATTGAATAACCTCTATAGCCTCTTCTTTTTAAATGATATAATAATCTAGGTTTATTATTTTCACAAAGTATTGGCATTCCGTAAAAAACTAAAGCCATAAGTACTTCTTCAAAAAATATCTCAGCAGTTTGAGGTCTTGCAACATATTCTAAAAAAAACTTACTATTAGGCACGTCACTAACCATAGAAAATGTAGTTAAACCATGTAGCGCTCCGTTAGATCCACTACCACTTACAGTTCCAGATATATCATAAGAATCACATCCAAACGCACCTAAACCATCATTACCAGGATATTTTAAACCACCTTTTAATATAGAGTTGTTTTGCATACTAACAGGTGGAATCCAAGTTACTTTAAATCTTCCATTTTTAGTTGGAACCCATATTACTTCAGTATCTTTAATTCCGTTTTTCCAAGAAAAAGTACCTTGAACAACATGACCTGCCATTGTCATTTCTTCGTTGAAATCTATTTGCTCGTATATTTTAGTTAAATTAAATAAAGAATTAACTGTTTCATCTCTAAAAGCATGTTTTTCTGATCTTGGAAATTGTCTGTAGTATTCGTTTAAAGCATCACTGTCGTGTTTTAAACCATCGACTTCATTTTCCCAATGTTCAATAACTCCTGTAAAGATTTTTTCCCCATCAATTCCCTCAAGCGGCTCTGATGGTGTGTCGAAGACAGGATATCCGTACTTGTCAATAAACCCTTCGTATCCCCATTCCATAGGTATGAACAAAGAATATAATCCACTTGCAGTCTGGCCATTGCGATTTCTATTTGTGACATCTGAATTATAAAATAATTTTTTAAAGTTATCACCACCTTTCGCTAAAGAATTAGATGTTGATCCCATCATACATTTACCAACTATTTTTGCTCCGAGCCTGAGGCAGGTTTTCGTGATCCTCCAGTTGTTGAGGATATTATCCGGCCTCTCCCATTTGCCCGATTCGTCGTGGACAAGGAGTTGTAATTTCTCCCCATCGTACGAGTTGTCCCCTGTGTTCTTCCAGTCGATAGTGGTGTCCAAGCCTTCTCCCATTTTCTCTTCTTCTTTTCCGGTTTCTTTAAGGGAATTTCTGGTAAGTCTTTTGGAAGGAATCTTGTAGGATAATTCTGTTTTGGGACGTTCCATTCCGTCCTGTATTGGTTTGAAGAAAAACGGGTAGTTGATGCTAATTGGAACAACCTTATCTGTGAACATCTTCTTTGCATCTGCACCAGTCTTAGATAATATCCCAAACCTAGAGTCTTTGGATATTGTTGCCAAGTTAACAGTCTCTGATGATGCCATAAAGCTAAACCCAGACCGTCTATTCTTGAGGTAGCACATTCCATAAGATCTCTTGTCTGCCTTGCAAGCCTCCCAGAAGTAATAAAATATTCTGTTTGCCTGCCTAAAATCAGGTGATCCAACATCGATCTTTGTCCAAGTGAGATATGTATAGTGCGATCCTGTAATGTAGTTCGGGGAACCGTTGCACATGAACCAATAACCAGCATCCCTGTGATTAAACTCATCATCAATATAACTATAGTATTTTTCTTTAATATCTTCTGAATAGTTTTGAAAATCATATATAGTTTTTATTTTATTTAAAGATTCTGGTTTGTTTGGTATTTTAAAGAACTGCTCTGATTGCTTTAGATCTTTTCCATTTATTTTTTCTGGAGTTTTAGGTAATCCTACCTTAAGACCTTGTATATCATATATATCACCTAATGTACCGTCTTTACTTATTATAACACAATCTAAATCTTCATTATAACCATATTTAAAGTTATTATGTTTATTAGTATGTTTTATTTTTTTATCAAGTAAGTGCTTTCTATGTATTGTATATAATGTTTGCTTATACATTATTTAATTCTATTTTCAACACTTAAAAACGTTTTAGTTTCTTTACTGCTTTTGCTCTCTGTTAGTTGTTCTATTTTTTCAATTATTTTTAAAGAATCTTCAATAGCAACCCATTTTGCTTGAGCAGCCGTCTTAGCTTTTTCAGGATCAAGTTCAACTAAATCAATTTTTTGTCTTATAACCTTGTCAAGTTCAATTAAAGCTTGTTCAGCTGCTAGAACTATTTTTTGTCTTCGGTCCATAGTTTATTGTTATTTGATTTGATAATACACGATATAATTTTTGACCATCTATGGTAAACTCATATTCTGAGTTAGGCGTAAACCCCACTACTGATCCTTTAGATAGCCCTAATTGCTGTAATTCTTTATTTAGGTATACTAACTCTCCTGATAAATTTTCATCCGTCTGAAGTGCCCATTCATCTTCTTTATACAGCGGCTTTACAAAACAATATTCTGGCAAACAGTTCCATTTGTCGTTTTTTTTATAAGCGTATATTTGATCACTAGAAACTATGTATTTATCTTCACCTATATAACTAGCTGAGTTTCTTTCTTTGCCATGGGAATCATACCATCTTCTAAATACATTGTGATGCAAGATAACATCATCTCCTTTTTCTATCTCTGCATCGCTTGTAAGAGGGCAAGAATAAACAGTACCAATACGATTAACAAAAATGTGGTCACGTTCTGTAATTTCTGTGTTAACAATTAATTTTTTGTCGTCAATTTTAACCACATTATTATAGCGGTTTTCAGTAGATATGATATAGTCAAAAAGTGCCTGCATTAATAATCTAAATTATATTCAACAGATACAGCCATGTTAGAATTAAAATGTTTCCACGGTAGTACTTCTTTGTTTTTAGTTATGAATATTTTAAAAGAACCATCTTCTTCTAATATATCTGAAATAGTATGCCCTCCATAAACCTCTTGTCCTACAGAGTAGTGCATTGCTTCATTTTTGTAGTCAGTACCAATGCTAATCTTACGTATTAATTTTGCCATTTAATTTAATTTAGTATGTCCATATCGTCATAGGAGGTGCGCCTTCATAGCCAACTCCAACGTGAACAAAATTGTTTTTTCTACTTATACCTATTCTTGTAAATCCAACTTCTATAGCTGCCTTTACTAGCTTATAAGTAGCTTCACCGCCTACGCATGCAATATCAACAGCTGCACCGTGGGCGTGTTCCCCAGGTTTTGCTTTCTTTGCTTCTATTGGATGCTCAGGCGACCTGTATGTTGATGTAAGCTTGAT